>Ga0209700_102317_pt1 | contig 38855 bp, 19 predicted proteins | sample SiratroredBW_FD_187528 | JGI IMG/M metagenome (GOLD analysis project Ga0209700, IMG submission 187528) | Root nodule microbial communities of legume samples collected from California, USA - Siratro red BW (SPAdes) (version 2) | ecosystem: Host-associated > Plants > Roots > Nodule | place: USA...
ACAAAATGGAAAAAAAAAAAAAAGAAAAGAAAAGAAAAAACACAACATAGCTTCTAATGTGGTGTTGTTGAGTTGAAGGTCATCCCAACAAAGGTGGAACCACCATGGCTGCTGCCACAAGCTTTGAAAGTGCATGTATTCTAAGAAGAGCAGCTCAGGCTTTTGCCATATCTCACTCTCGTATCTTCAACACCAATGCCACCTTCTCTTTCCAAAGGAAACTTTCCTCTCATATTCTGTCCGTTTCTACTTCTTCAGGTCTATACTTCTTCCGATTTCAATTTTCTTGATGCTACATATATTTAATTTGATGCTGTTTGGCCTTCACATGTCCATTATGGTTATTGTCTTAAAAGCTGCAATCTTTTATATAAAAGAAATTGTGGGTGTGTCAAAATACCAGTTAATGAAGATAAAGATAAGAGAATGAGATTTATCGATTGCAGGCACAATAGGAAGTTAATAACTGTCCTGAATGTTTGAAATGCCTAATTCAACGGTAAAACACAATAATTTTGTATTCAATAATTCAGGAGATATACTAACTCCCATCTTATTGTGTCTGTAAATGGTAAACCTCATAATCTTATCCTTACCTTCATTGCCTGTTTTTTTTTTAATTTTGAGGTGCATTATGTTTGTAACTCAAAGTGGATATGAATTTATATAACTGAATGGACAGGGGTTTCATGAATTTTATATGCATGCCTTTTGTAGTTTGGCAAGGGTGTTCCTCTTGTTTGAATGATCATGTTGAACTTGATACACAAGTACACCTGCTATAGTGAAGGGGGTTTGGTACTGATGAGACCCAAAGAGTAAGTGAGTTTCGTGAAGCACTAGCCCATGAAGGGAGCAAGTCGCAATGGGGAAGAGTGTGTATGAGAAAGACAGTGGCATGACTAGTAGGAAGGACAGTTAGAGGAGAGAGTAATATTTTTCTGTTAGTTTTTGAGGGGGATTTTTTTTGGCTGGAGAGAAGGGGAACCTCTCTGGTTGCTCTAGAGGAGCCTAGCTCTGGGTAGTAGAATTTGTTATCCTTTTGTGTTTTCTCTAATTTGCAAATAATACAGAATATCAGTGTGTACTTCTATTTTCTGCTTTCTTCTGAATTTCGAGGTCTGTGTTTTTTAGAGTTAGTGTTTTTGTTGAGACTTGTTTTAAGTGAAACTCATATATCATTTATTAAAGTGCTTGATGGGTCAATTAACCAAATCAACTATTGCTGTGATCAGTGTTTTCAAAAAGTGACCTAAAAGGTAAAAGCCAGTTTTAACCCCAACTGACTTCCTATAATGTAATACAGTTTTAGCTGTGATGTTCTTGGCAATCTTGGGGAATATGTACTTACTTGGATGAAAGTTGATGGTTTTGATCTGGCTCGACCTGGTGATGAGTAGTAAAGATTTCAAGAAATGAGTGGTAACATATATGACTAGGTTGGTTTTTAAAAGTACGCTTGTTCTAGATGATGAGAAAACAGTGTAATGTAGGTTGGTTTGGTGAAGACTGAAGAGTGCCAACATGTTGGCAGGCATGTTGATCTTGGAAAAATAGGCCTTGTGTACTCATGAAAATATTGATTATTAAAATTGATTACCGGGGAAAGGCTTCTGCACAAGGAGAAGTGTTAAGTACCTGCACTTGAGTTTGAGGGAGAAATTGTTGAGAATTAAATTATCACAGGAATGTGTGTTTGAGTGGACTAGTGAAGGAGTCCCAGTGTGGATATTAATGGACCAGGTAAGGAGTGTATAATGTGGAAGGAATTTTGAACATAATGCCTAAATCTTTTGAATTGAGACATGGTGTTAGTCCTTGGCACTTTTTTCCATGGTAATATGTCTCACACTTGTTTTTGATTCCACCTAGCGGCTCAACATTGTGGCAATCTCCAGATGTTGCTACAAACCTACGATCTGAGGACCTTATGCTTTTCCTGAGAAACTGGGGCAATTTTGTATAAGGCTGTTCTAATGTCATCTAGAGTACTTATTAGTGTCTCCAGATATTGTAGTAATAATTTTGACCAATTTTAAGGTATTATTATTGATTGATTAGTGCTTAGAAAAGAGGTGTAACTGGTGATAACAAAGAAGTAATCATGACTTCTTTTGCCACTTTTGAGCTGCTGGTTTTGTAAAGTATGTATTACGAGGGCTCTCAATCATGACCCAGTTTCCATTTTTAATGTTTTTTTTAAGTGCAGCTTCAGGTGTAAGCCAGGCAGTACAAGCTTTAAACGGAGAAGTTGACAGGTTAGTCAAGGGAGTAGGAGAAAGAAATGTAACAAAAGAAGTAAAACATATTCTTGAGATGGTACTTTCTTGTTTTTCCCTGGTCTCTAGTCCATAAACATCAATACCTCACTCAAGGACTTTGATACTCCTTTTTATCTGCATGGAAGTTTGATGTTGATTATGTCAAAAATATGCCCTTGGACCATTGCATGTCTTAAAATCCTGCTCTATATATCATTATTTCATCCCTGACTTGGTTGTTGTCCATTTGTTGTAGGCTAGACGGGCATCATTGAAGCGGGAGATTCTCCATACAGATTTTCTAACCCCTCCAGTGCTAAAGGAATCTATGCTAGCTTTGGAAAAATTAGCAGATGTGAAAGCAATTGCTCAAGGAGGTTATCCTCAGGTAAATATCCAGATGAATGCTTTCCAGTCCTTTGATACTAAAATTATCTGAATTTGTGTGTAGACATAACACTTGTACTCTCTCTAGGCTGAACGTTGTCGGATTTCTGTTGGACATCCAGAAGAACTGACTAGTGATCCAGATATTATTTTAGCATTAAGGTAAATCTTCTAATTTCATCACCAAGCTCACTAGATCCATTATTGGTGTTTCTAGAAGTGTTTGCTAATGTTTACATAAAATTACTTTTTTCAGCATTAAAGGGAACTTCCAGTTTGAACCTTGCTCACATGGTGACTTCCTTGGCTCAATCCTTGGTACTGGAATTGTCAGGGAGAAACTTGGGGATATTATACTGCAGGTATTTCTTTAATTAGATTTATTTCAGGAAAGTTCTCTTTAAAACTTTGCTCTGTGCACAGATGAGTGCTAAGGTTGTTGTATAGACATTGTTAGCTTCTGATGGACTTGTGGTTCATATCATATTCTGCAATTTGTTGCACGACATTTTTCTGTTCTAATTTCCTTGTCTTCTCTTGGCCTGTGCATAATAAAAGATTTTTGTCTAATGCTGCTCTGATCTCTAAAGTTAATGACTTCTCTTTGTTGTTTGAAGAGTCAATATTTCTATTATCTTTCTACTTAGATCAACAGAGTGATTTTAATAGAAAGATTATTCTTACAATGAATCAAATCATGTGTCAAAAAGAAAAAAAAAAGTCAAATATGTAAAGAAAACAATGTTAAAAAGTGTGGTCCCTGTAGTTCTATTTAATTTGACTGGCAACTACGATTGCAAGTTAAGTTTATAGACATGACCTGGATTACATTTTCTTATTTGCATTCATTCTGAGCTTTATTTTACCATTTTGTTCTGTTTGACTCTAGTGTGCACCAAACATATTTTAAGAAACTTAGACTTTGTTTACCTTTGTTATCCAGGGAGAACAGGGTGCACAGATAATTGTTGTGCCAGAACTGGTTGAATTTCTCATGTCAACCTTGGTTAAGGTAATATTATTACACATAATGCTTTTTGCAGTTACTTTTTCTGGATAAATATCTAATTCTAAGAACAAGTAATAGTTGTGGTTGTAATAGTAAATATTTGATTGCCATTGATGTGGATATGAACGTTGTTTCCAGATTACTGGGGTACAAGAATTTTAAAAATCTATGATACTAGTATGGCAGAATATTAAATAAATAGAGTAATATAGAAATTTTTATATTCACATAGATAGTATTGCTTAAGTTCATTTATAAGAATAAAATGTCCATTCCAAAAATTTATAGGCTAGCAAGTTCAAATATTTTGGTGTGTTTCAGGGCCAATTTTTATGTTTGTTTTTGTTTTAGGATCTAATCCAATACAATTTAGAAATAATAACTAACAAGATATTAGAGAAATCTTAAATTGCAAGGAGTATTTGGCACAAAAGTTACCTACATATTCAGCATATGTAGGTATGGTAGCAAATGCAAGTTCTGTGCTTCTTATGTGATCATGCAAGTTCTGCTTTGAATTGTCTGGAGACAAAGCAATTTTGGTACACCGTTTTTAAGCAGTGTCTGTATTGCATAATTATTACTACTTATATTCAGACTGCTTTCTTGTTACTCAGGTTCGTAATGTTCCAGTAACTTGCACCAAGATACCATTAATTTCTCTTGATTATGAACCACCAAGGTGCAGTATTGAACTGGGCTCAACTTCACATAACATTTATCAGTTAGACTTTACTGATTTTGTTTAGTGTGCAGAACAAAATCATTCAAAACTACAGAAGCATCGCTAAGAGTTGATGCACTTGCTAGTGCCGGATTTAAGATTTCACGTTCAAAACTAGTTGACATGATCAGGTTGGTAATCTCTGACTTTTGTAATATTTCATCTGTGAATTATCTGTAAATTGCTGATTGCCTACATACACTTATGAACATTGCAAAAGTTATGCACAGATTGAATGCCTCTGAATTTGATTAGCTATAGCCAGATCAGTTGCATAGCTTCCTCTTCTACTTTCTTTCAATGTTATTATTGGAGATCTCATATCGATTAAAGATAAGGTTTTTTAATAATTTATAAGTGAGGGCAAACTTTATCTTACAAGTCGATTTTGTAAGTCAATATCTAGAAATGTATTCATGTTCGTGATCATAAAACTGCTTCGTTAGATATGATAACTGTGTTGTACATATGGTTGTAGCAATGGGGATGTGCGTGTAAACTGGATCCCTGTTACTACCAAAGGGACCACACTCAAGAGTGGAGATATTGTGTCAGTTCATGGAAAGGGAAGATTAAAGGTAAGTTGCCAAAACTTAAAATAATTACTGAATATTAAGCCTTTTAGTTGGTTATGTTTGACTTGATTTGGGATCAGATAGGAGAAATAAACTCCACAAAGAAAGGAAAGTTTGCAGTGGAGCTGATTCGGTATTTGTAGAAGTTCAGAAGGTAATTTAAGTGTCTCCAGAAGACATTTTGTGGGAACTGGGAAGCTTTTCTTTAGCCTCATGTAAGTAAAACTGAAGAGAGGCAAAAGTTGTACACCATTCATCTTCTATGTTATGGTTCCCTCCATTTCAAGACTATTGATGCTCACCTTAAGCTAAGAGATTATTAAGATAATTATTTTTTGATTGATGTGGATTATGATTTTTTTATTAATTTTGATAAGAGTAATTTTTTATTTAAATTGTTAAGATTTTTTTTTCAGTCTATTGTTATTTTGAACTATTATTAAGATTCTTTTAATCAATTTAAGGGAAATTATATTTTGACATACATACATTAGATCCCTTTTCTACTAAATTATTTTGTCACGATTATTACTTTTTACTATTAATATTAATATTTTTTGTTATAATTATTTTTCTAATATTAATTAGAAACATTTTCTAGTAATATTTATTTAAATTTTTTTGTTAATGTCGACTAAGAAGATATTTTTTTCTGATATCGATTGAAACGTTAAAAAATAAAATTGATAATGTTTACTAGCAAGACATTTTTAGTTGATATTTGAAAAAATATATATTAACCAACAAAAATAATCTGGATGTATGTCAGTACAAATAATTATGATGAATATTAACGAAAATTAAGTTTGACTGACATTGAGAAACAACTTCGTCAATATTAGTTAAAATTCTTTTTTGGATAAACTTTGATATAAAAATAACATCAAATAAGATTAACTAATAAAGATAATTAATATTAATATTTTTAATTAATAATTATTTGATATTTAAATATTTTTTATGTAGTGATAATTGAAATCATTTATTAAAAAATTAGAACTCAATAAATTTAAGTTACTTTGTCCTAAAATATTTAGAAAATTAAATAATTTAAAATAAAATTGATTGAAATATTTTGTCCAAATAAAACATTTAAAAATCAAGCAATCTGAAAAACGAAAAACACGGAGAAGGGTCAAAAATTTAAATCCTTTTCTCAACGTCCAGGGCTAGCAGTCTAATATTTGTTTAGTAAAATAAAATGAAAAGTAAACTAGAAATCTAAGAATCAAAAATCTCATAACCAATCCTTTATTACCTTGTTCAAAAATTCTATAGAAGATTTTAAAATTAAATTGTGAATAAAATGAACGTGGTCCGAAAAATAGACCCAATTGAATATAATAAAACTTATTTATTGATAGAACCAGTAAATACTTGACACATAATTTTACAACCTCGAGCATGAGAATAATTTGTTAAGAATTTTGGCGAGAACCATAATATAAAGTTTTCATATAAAAATTAAATTAAAATATCAAATTTCTTTTAAAAAGAACACAGGTCCTCCACTCAGAATTACTTTTACTGCTCCACATTTATAATCAAATTTCCGATTAATCCATACAATATACATGCTGGAAAAATTAAATAAATCAGAACTACCCTTTAGAATAAGATAGTGAAGCACAGAAGTGAGAGTGCTATAAACATAAAAAATACTTCCATCCTATTGCCGCCAAATAAGATCAAGGATGTCTAATCCCATTTTTCATAGTCAATACAAAAGTTATAAAAGTACTTTTAAGTTTCAGTGCTTATTTCATATATGTCAACTTAGAACATAAATTTAAACAAAAAGAAACATTTTAGTAAAATTCATAAGAAAATAAATTCATATAAATTTAAAAAAAAATCTTAAACACGAGGGATGGTTTCACAATCCTCTTAATTCTCTGTGACGAACTATGAACTTTGGTCTCTTAGGCACATTCATTTTTTTCATCTAACGAATTGAACCTAGACCTAAAAGAAAGTGGGAAGGAAATTTATCATCCAATAAAATAACTTTCAGAACTAGGAAATGTGTTGTTTCATAATAAAAGAACAGTCCCTTCAAAGTTATCACAATCAGAAAAATTAAGAAAAATGGGTTAAAAGATGTGTTGGCTGCATGAACAATGTCCATTAGAATAAATCATATGATTCATTAATTCCAAATCTCCACACTTATTTGTAGCATTGCAAGACAACCATGCTTTACCCAATCTTAATTTAGATTTAGCCAATGTCGTAAATGACCCTAAAGCTGCCGCAAAAGACAAGTAAAAATCATCCTTGGATGGTTCCTTAAAAATCTCATTTTGCCATCTATACTCAAAGAAAACATGAATGCAGAAGTGAACCTATCACGAAAATCAGTTCTTTAATCAGTAACCATAAATGGATCCACATCCCCAAGCTCAGCAACCAAGGGTTTCAAATTATCAGTATCTTCGTCTTCTGGGGCAAAGTAAGTTGGGAAAGGAAGTATAGATATGTCAGGTTTTTCGTACACAGCATCTTTTATAAAAACAAAGTTCCCTGTAGCTCCTGGGACCTGTTATGCACATCATACAAAACCAAAATCCAATTTTTTTAGTGACTTGATGGACAACTGTGAGCCATAAAGTTGCAAATCGACCAGAAAATTTGTGCAAGTAATTTGGCTAAAACATCAAATTGAAATTTATATAACAGTATTGCAATGTGAATTGATTCTGATTTGAACTTTCAAAATAGAAAAAGAATTTACCTGGCCTTTCACCCACATCAAATTCCTTGCTGGATCTATTTTGTAGACCCATACATTTTTAACTGTTCTTTGATCTCCACCCATTCGCCCAGGCATCTTTTTACCTTTAAAAACCTGAAGGGTAATAAAACATGTTTAAAACAATCAGCGAGCAAATATTATTGTAATCAAATTAGAACTTATTCAAGGAACTAAACAAACATACCAATACAAAAGAGTACAACTTACCCTTCCAGGAGTAGTTCTTTGACCTGTAGAACCAATGGCTCGATGGGATATTGAAACACCATGGGATGCTGGCATCCCCTTAAATCCATGCCGCTTCATCCCACCCTGGAAACAAAAACGATATTTGAAATTGGCTCCCTTGAGTAGAAGAGACTTAAATACACAAAATTGAAGGATTCCCCGAAGGCGTACAGAAAATATCAATAAAAAGGAAAACAGCACGATAATATATAGAAATACAGCACAAATACATGTATAAACTTCCATACATACACAAAGTAATTGAGTTTTATTTATTTTTTTAAATAAGGTAAAAGCAATATTTAACATGAAGGAAGGAGAAAAACACCTGAAAACCTTTTCCTTTGGTTATTCCTGTAATATCAACATACTGGCCGGGAACAAAGTGGCGAACATTAAGCGATGTTCCAACAGGAAGTAGTGCATCCTCTGTCACTGGAAACTCCCTAAGCTTCCTCTTGAGTGGAACTCCTTGCGCCCTAAAATGACCCACTTCAGGCTTGGTCAAATGTTTCTCCTTCTTCTGTCCACAACCAATCTAACTAGAAACAAAACAGCAAAAAGGTCTATAATTAGATAAACACAATTGCTTAAAAGCGTAACACCACTGTGAAAACCAAGGCATATCCAAATCGAACCACACCACAAAATATCCAAACTGTTCAGTTTAACAACCCAAACCTATTTTCTCGAACCAGTTCAGTAAACTGAGCCAATTTTCAATCCAATTTGTTTATTTGGTTCTAAGTTGCAATCAACCCCAAAAAAAAAGAAAATAAAGATCGTTAACGAAGACTAGTGCAACTGTCAATAACGACTGCACCAACTTGAATATTGGCTTATTTCAATTCTCATTTCTTTCCACTATCTAAACAATTCAGACTAGAAAGTCCATCTTGCAAAATGCAAGCCTAAGGCCATAAAGTTTCTGTTTATGCAAATCCAGGAAAAAGTGAAGCACAGACATTGTGTACAAACTTAATGTTACTCAGGTGAAGCTTAAATTTTAAATAGAGCGAACAAGTAAAGTAGAAGAAAAATACAGGGTAAGTAGAAGAGAAGAGAGGTGTACCTGGAGAGAACAAAAACCTTCTTTCTCGGGGGTTTTAACCTGAGAGACAATGTTATCATCCACCCAGAGCACGGTGATTGGAATTCTAGCACCCCATTTATCCCAAAGCGCGCTCATTCCACACTTTACCGCTATAAGCCCGGTTCGCTTGGAATTAGGGCTCATCAAACCGGGTTTCGGATCAATAATCCGAGTCTGAACGGCTGCATCGGAACTAAGAAATCGGAGCGGCGAGGGTGAATCGACGGCGAAACGTTGCAGACGAGAAACGAAGCCTCTCGAAAATGCGAGCATGGCAGAGCTACAGAAACGGATCCGCGTAAAACAAAGTGAATCGAAAACAAGAACATGTGAAGAATTGCATTGCGCTTACCCAGTGAAGTGAAGATGGCGAAGACGAAGAAGGGTATTGCAGAACCTAGTTCGCTCGCTCGCTCGCTCACACGTGCAAGGGGAAGAAGGTTCGTGGGTTTAGGGTTTTGGGTAACCAAAAGATTATTCAGTTAGAATAATAACATTGTATATGCATCTGTAAATGTAACCAATGTGTTCTGCATCTGTGTATCTCGTTAGTGAAGAACTGGGCCATATTGGGCCCCCTATTTTCCTCTCTATCAGGTTGTACTTATTTACTTTCTGCACCCTCAAAATTTCCTCCTAAATCTGTAATTTCTTTTCAAATATATATTTTGCCTTTGGTAATTTATATGTCTGTTAAAGTTCCCGAAACTGAGTTTCTGTGCTTCTTTTGAAGCTGGATTGCTCTTTTGGTAAGCTTTTAATGTCTTTTTTATCAACAATTTCGACCAACATTGGGTTTTTTTTATTGGTTTTGAATTACTTTTCAATTGTAAATGTAGAAAATTTCTAAATTAAGCAATCTATAATAGGAAGTTGCAATTTTAGATTGTGGAACCCGTAAGCAAATGCTTGAAGTAAATTTTTCATTTCAAATTACACATCCTGGAATACAAATATTACTTTCTAATTTGGTCAATATGAAAACATAAAATTTGTTCTATGAATAGTGTAGTCGAGAATGAAAAGTTTATTTGATAAACGATTATGTGCTTAGTTGTGATAGTGATGTTTCACAGTTAATGAATGATAACGTTTGGAGTAAATATAAAGTTTATATTTGGTCTAATAATGAAATTATTGATATAATGAATTGTGAGCTAACAATGAATGAATTAGATGAAAGTAATTGTGGTCAAGCTTTTAGAAGATAACTAGAATATGTTATTATTTGTGTCATAAATTTGATAAATGATATATATTAATATTGTAATGTATTTTTGTAGATATTTTGATGTACAAATAAACTTACTTGAATGAGTCTGTAAGATAAAATTTAAGTTTAGATTTGTCATTGTAGTATTGAGGTCTTGAGGTCTTAGACAACAAATGGATAATAAAGCAGGAAAACACATATGTTGTTAGATAGTGAAATAGGTAGAAATTATAGGAGTTACAAAATAGATTAACAAGTCATTATAAATAGAACAAGAAAATATGATTGTATGTTTAAATTATATGGTAAACCAATGCTTAATAGCAGTGTGTGGATTGTAAAATTGCTAAATAAAATTCAAAATCATGAGTTGACCCATATATTAGTATGTCATTCATTTGTTGATAGATTAACTTCTAATGAGCAATATATACTAGTTGATATAAACAAGAGTTTAACACTTTATCAAAATAACAAAGATAATGTCACAATTATAAAGAAAGGGTACTATGTGAGGTATGTTGAAGATTACAAAAATGACTAAGAGTTTAAATGCAACAATTAATAGTATTGTTAGAACATATTGAAATAGGTAACAAGACCTCAAAAATTGTTTTCTATTATTTTTTAAATACATTTTTATTGAGTAAAACTACTAAATGTATTTAACAGTGTTTTGTTAATGGACAATTCAGAAAACTAACAAATATATATTATACTTACTTGGAATCTAATATAATGTTCCTATGACAAAAAAATTAATATCACATGACAAAAAGTTGTGTGATCAAAGAAGACTTGAAAGTAATTATATAATTATTGGTAAAGAATTCCCATGAAAGAATGTTGTGCAAGATTATTGAGTAGAAATATAGTGAAAATTGGAAAAATAGTCGAAATAGAGAGAAGGTTGAAGAAAATGATAAGGAAAAATAAAAATTTTAAAATTAACCTCTGAAAATGAATAAAAAGAAGAGATGAAAAGGTTAAAATAATTGGCAAGAAACAAAAATAAAAGAAAAAATATTTATAGACAATAAATAAAAATATTTCATTGATCACAATAGTCCAATAATTTAACGATTTTTGTTATTTAAATTATACTTATAATCACTCTTGAAAGGAAATTTTAATTTGATTATAATAGACATAAGACACCTAATTCGTTTCATTTACATTATATTAATTACACTTAATTGGCATGCATGTATATTCTTCATGAACATATGCAACTATAGAAAACAACCATTTGTTATTAATGTAAATAGAGGAACAACCGTGATAACAACAAGATAAACCAAGATAAACCAAAACAAAATTAAATGTAAGAATTCAATCCAATGTGCTAAAAATGTGATTGAAAAAACAAGAATAAGATTTAAAATGCTGGCAAGACACTCCCTAACACATTCTTATTATTGATTGAAACTAATTAAAAGTCACAAAAATTTTGGTGTGTTCTTCATGTTTTTAATAACCAATGATAAAGCATGTCTTAGAAGATGTGTGTTGTTGGCACTTTTCATCTTCTGATATCTCAAACTGCTGCATAGTATATGAATCACAAGAAAACTTTTTCAACAACTTGGTCTCATGCATAGCCACAAACTCCACTCCCACATGAATCACCAGGTGAACACCTCTTGTTGCACTTGCCACAGTGATAAGCATTGGACAAAACATTGGTACAAACTCCATTACAGCATCTTTCTCCTTGCTTGCACTTGTTGCCACACACCTTGCAGTGGTTCTTGTCACTAAGAACATTGCGACAATGGTTCTTGCAGCAGAAAAGTAGGTCCCTCCCCTTGTTTGCTCGAACCCCATTGCAGATGTTATTAGTCTCACGATTACACTGTCTTCCTTTCTTGATTATGGTGGCCAAGAATCTGCTTCTTGGTCCCAGACGAGGTACTGGGGTGTCAAGAACATACTCATCTTCCTCCTCTTCATCTATGTCAGTTGAAGAAGCAAAATCATGCAGGGTGGAAAAAATTAGCAGAATGAGAAGGGTTGTGAGCTTTAGGGTTGTGTTGGCCATAGGGAAAAATATGAGTTTAGGGTTATAGTTGCTATAACTAGAGCTTGTGATGATGATTATGGGAATATGTTTGCAATTTAAGGTGTGACTTGTCGTGAAATACTCCATGATCTTAGGGGACGAAAACTTGTTGCTTGTAATTGCAAGGTTGAATGAGAGAAAGATTCATCTAAATTCTCGCTTTTCAGCATAATTGATGTGCAAGCATCATCCTATGCTGTTTAATTAATCTAAATAATGGAACAAGTTTGCTGGTGTTTCAAGAAAGCTTCAAAAGTTAAGGACAAAAAAGTGAAAATGAGATTTTAATTAGAGTTAAATGCAATATAAAAATAAATGTTGTTAGCTTGTACAATTAGGATTTTTCAGATGAATATTTAAGCTTAATTTGTTAGAAACTCTTTTAATACTACTATTATATATACAATAATACAATACAGGAGAATGTGATAATCTTCTTTTTCCAATTTTAATCTGGGAATCATATTTTTCAATAATCACGTTTGTAACTTTTAGAAACATTTTATAAACGTGTTTAATTTGTTAAAAAGGATTATTTGGAACGTTATCACGAGTATGAGTATGGCTTAAGGCCTTTTCACTTTTTATTTGAATTTTATATTTTTCATCCCTTTTACATCTTATTCAAAAACACACTTGTAATATATAAAATAAAAAATTAAACCTTCTCAATCATGAGAAAAGAATCATCATCTAGGTTTGAAACAAACCTAATAGCATACTACTAGTAATTAAAATTTCAAGAAACATGAAGAACAATATTAGACAATGGAATACCTACTATATATTAGGGATGAAGAGTGGAACCCATACTAGTAAAAATATTTATCCATTTCTGTAGACTAAATATTTATATGTAAATCATCATCTGTAAAATTTATGATAAGGTTATACTTTTAATAACATATTTAAATATTTTCTATTACGCATTTGAGTAATTTAATAGTAAAGTTTTAATTTATTTGTACTATTTGGTTTCTAAATTGAAAAAAATTATTATTATAAACAATGCTAAAAGTAGAAATTTTTTTACTTTTATATTTTTGAGCAATATGATTATTTTATGTATGGGATACATATCATGATCAATTTTTTTTAATATTTTTTAAGTTTTTAGATATGTATTCTACAGTTTCTCTATTTTTTATAATTATAATATTATATATATATATATGTTACTATTTATTTTTATAAATATGTTTTATTGGTCTTTGAATCAAAGAAATAAATCGTTTTAATTTTCATATGGGATGTGTTATATCCTAAGTGGTAAAATGAAAACAAATAGTAAACTTTTTTTTTGTTAAAAAATTATAAAATTTTTATTTTATATATTTATATAGTAGAGATGTCTTTGAAAGAATTATCCGAAATTAAATTGTAGTTTATAACAAATATCTATATAATTTTAAATTTTTATAAGTAATAAATGCAAGCTAAAATAACAATTCTGAAATTTTAAAATATGATCTTTTAAACACCATAATAAACTTACATATTTTAATAATTTCTACTTAATACTTATATGAATAATTCTGTGGAGCTGAAGATGAGTAGTTTATTCTTTAGAAGAAAAGGGTTTTATAATACCTACTTACCTGTGATCTCTACCTACTAACCTACTACTATGTGAGATGTAAGGTAGTTGCATGTGTAGAGGATCCTTTTTTCCGGCGATAAGTCCGTGGAAGCCATTGCTGCTTATACAATTGTCAACCATCAACATCACAGTTGAACTTTCTTCCAACGAATCAGGACCGTTTAAAAGGTTGAATCTGTAAAAACTGTAGCAAAAGTAGGGTTGACCTTGACTTTAGTTTCATCTTCTGGGTTGTTGCATTGCCCTTATTAACTTGTTGAGTGTTGATTCTTCAAACTTTTCAAGACCATAGACTTGCAAAAGGGAATTTAGCAAATTGCCCTTAATTATGCTACTAACATTGATTATCTTGATTAATTAGGTTATATCATAGCTTGATTTACACAATAGCTTATCAGTTTATCATGGTGACATCATTATTACCAAATACAATACAAAATAATATCATTATTACCAAATACAATGCATGATAATAATGTGTATCGATGAGGCAAACCCACTAATAGATGAAAAAAAAATAGGGTGAGAAAATTTTCTGTAAATAGAGTGGTGTAATAACCTTTTTTATATTTTTACTTTTTCTTATAAATCTGCTGATGTTGGTATGCAAATTTGCTCTTTCACCTTTTGTAATCTTTCCAAATTTCTACAAAGGACTTTTAAAAATATATTCTAAAAGGACAATGTGATATTACAATAAGATTAGAAGATGTAGTCTATCTTACATTATTTATTTATTTATTTTTTTCAAATATTGTTTGAGCTTTTGTGCGCTGGGATTGATGGGTATATTTTTCTCAGTTTTGTACTGCATTGAAAGATTTCATATACCACTATGTTATTTCAAAAGTTGAATGAGTAAATTTGTAATTGTAATTCTTATTACTGGATCTTGAGGCTATAGTAACAATTCTGTTCCGATATCAACTTTTCTTATATATTAGAGCTAGAGGTTTAGTGTATAATAAATTAGACAAAATATACTAATTTTTCTTTTCTGGTTTTTTTTATTTATAATGATATTTATTTAATGATAATTTTTTCTTTCCTTTGTCAAAGTAAAGGTGTAACATTAAATATCTATGTAATAATTACTCTTTCACCTTTTTGTCTGATGGAAGAAGATGTAAGATACCTCAACCTATCTTTTATTATGTAAGACATAGTAAGCTTTATTAAAAGAAAATTTCCACTATCTCCATTTCTTTTCTTCTTCTCTCACTCACTCTCTCAAGTTCTTCCTTCTCTCTAATTTTCCTTCTTTCGTATCTATCTATTTTAGATTTTGGTCACATCCTAGCTGGGGAGTTAGGAATCATTTCTAATCGATATGAATCTCAAACAGAGTAAGTTCATATTTGCTCTAAAGATCTCTTATTCTCTGTTTTTCTTTAGGTTTTTGTCACCAATCTTAGTAGGGACAGTTGATTTCTCTCAACTTAATTAAAATTATACTGAAATTTGGTTTTGTTCTGATAACTAAGATCCTTATATTTTGGATTAGTATCTCCATCGGGTATTGGAGGAACTGTTGTAGAGATCTTCATCAGGTAAGGGAAGCTAGTAACTTGTTTTTATATTAATTAGTTACTTTCAAATAGAACTTTAAGATAAAAGACTTAAATATGTGATTATCAGTGCTCAAGTATTTGTTGCAGGTCTGATTGGTACTTGAGCACTGAATATGTTTGATTGTTTATTTCGATTTGATGTAATTAATTGATCTGATTTGAGTAATGATGTTCGAAAGTAATATGTAAGAACTTTTGATTGTTGTTTAAATGGACTAAATATGACTTGTGATAAGACTTTGATAAGTATGACCTGTGGATATGTCTTTATGCATGATTGATCTATGAAGTTCGGACACTACCGTCAATAGTCGTTTCCCCGCATTCGACGTGCCACCGACACGGACACGCGGGAGCGTTGACAACACCGCGTCAGACACAGTTTTTTGAGCCGGACGCAACCCTTATTGTCGGACATGCGAAGAGGATACGAGTGTGGATGGAGAAAACCCAAAACCAACAAATTAAACCCAAAACGAAAATAATTAAAATAGATTAAAACCAAATCAAAACTGAAAAAGAAAAGAAAGAAGAAGACCGCGGGGAAGCGTATATGGAGAAAGAAGAAGGTAGCGTATCTCGAGAAAGAAGAAAGGACAGTAGAGTGTAGCGTATGCGAGGACGAAAAAAGCACAGTGGAAGAAGAAGGATCTAGAAAAGATTTTTATTATATAATTAAATAATATTATATTATAATATTAAAATAACATAATATACTTTTTAAATAATATTATATACGTTTAGATTATAGTATATTATAATATTAAAATAATATAATATATGTTTTAAATTAAAATAATATAATATACTTCTTAAATTTTTTTATAATTATTATTAATATAATAATTTATATGAAATTATATTAAAAAATATATTATTAATTATATTAAAAATATATTATAAATTATATTAAAAATATATTATATTAATTTCCCTGTATCTGATATTGTGCAACTATATAAAGTGGCGAAGTTTTCTTTTCTTTATATTATTGAAATTGAAATGGAAAGTGAATGAATAGATTAATGAAAATTGATGTGAACTATATGTGATGTGTAGGCATAATGTTTTTAGGAAATAGAACATTTATGCTGAGAAATAGAATGTGTATTGTCTAAGGATTTGATTTAACGATTGATATCCTTACTCTCTACTAGTAATAGAAATCAAATAGATGAATATTATTAGGTGGTGAGAGACAAAGGAGGTTTATATGACTGAAACTGCAACTTGAAAGAAGGTTGGTCAGGACAGTCATATGGATTAACCCTGTTATTTGAGATTAATGGTAATGAGATGAGACACACAAATTGGGAGTAATATGACAGGTGCAAATCTCGGATCTATTCAATGCACAAGTCTTCCAGAAGTAGATTGAGTTTGTTTATATTATGTGATGTCTTGAGTTGGATGATAGATATTGTCAATTGATTGTTATGTGTTAAATGATGTATACGTGTGATTATTTGAGATTAATTGAGATATTTTGAATTATTAGCTCACCTTTTTTTTGTTTGTGTGATGTGTTTGTTTCTACTGCGATGATCGTGTTATATACGGGAGTAGGTAATGTTGCAGATGGTCCTATGAAAGATGCTCTTGAATGAGGCAGTTGCAACTTGAAATTTTTTTTTGAAAAACTCTTATTTTGTTTATATGCATATATGTGTAAATGTAATTAGTTATGTTTTAATTCCCTATAAAGAGAAAAATCTTTTGAAGTATAATATATATATATATTGTGCATTATGTTTTAAATACTGATTTGGATATATTAGACGTTATACATAATTTTTAGGGTGTTATATATTAGATGAAAAATGTAAAGTATACGAAAAGCTGCTCTGGTGTAAGAAAGACATCGTTGAATCCAAGGTAAACAATAATGATGACCAACATATGAAAGTGATCGACATCTTGTGAGCCTAAGTGATTAACAAGTGATGTCGTGTGCTTGTTTGGTCGAGTCGAATAGTGCAGGAATTATGGTGTGTAGTTTCTTTTCAAACTGTATGATAGATCTAGATGTTAAATGTTTGAAATTATATATTTTTATATATTATTTTAACAAATATATGTGATTTTAATATATTTTTGAAACCAATATATGAAAAAAAGACATTAATATCGTAATATTAATCATTGAAATGATAAAAGTTAATAATGTAATATTTTATATTATTACTATATAAATTATTTTATCTTGTATTATTAAAAGGCTTTTTTTTAAAATATTATCTCTTAATATGTTAATCTCATTTTAGAATGAATTTATATATGGATGTTAGATAAGCTATACCCTTATCTTAAACATGATTTTTGTATAAATAATTTTTTATAAAGTTTTTATTATCTTTTCCTCTTTATTTTATATAATATTTTGTAAGAACTTATTTTTGAGTTTTAAATAATTTAAAAGTGATAATTTAATTTAATTTATATTTAGATGTGTGTGAGGTATGTGGGTTAGTTTTATGGTTATGGTATTATAATATTTTTTTTCAAAATGAGGGGGTGAGGGGTAGAAGGTTTGAGTGGAGATTATAATAAACTATGAGTTTTATGTTTACTTATGCATCTAATATATATTATATGTTTTTAGAAAGACTTAATTTTTTAATTTTTTTAAAATATAATAATAAGTTGTATTAGAACATAATAGGTTATTTTGCTAGGTATAATATTGTGTTTTCATAAATAATTAATTATTATATTTTATAATTAATTATCATAAGTTAAATAATAAATTACAATAAATAATAATTAATTATTTAAAGTTTGATTCAACACGAGTTTCACATATAATAAATTATAACTAGATTAGAAATAATTTATTAGATATTCATATTAAATTTTCTTATCAATTAAAAATAAATTATTATCATTAAATATAATCATTTAAATTAGTTTTATATTAATTTATATAAAAATTTTCCTTGCCAAAAGTAGTAGGTCTCATATAAAATAATTTATGTTTGCATTCAAGAACTCTCCAATCACAAATTTTTTATTTCTTTTCATAAATTTTTGAGAGAGTTTTGACTTGAAGATATTGGGTGATAGACTTCCACTAACTCTTCTTCTTATTCTGTTGAATTATCCATCACATGTATTTACTTCTGATTCTTAGTATGATTTTCTATTCATCTAGATTTAGCGTTTGATGTAGTATATTTTTAGATGGTTTGGTAATGTTTTGAATATTTTGGAAAAACTTGTACATCTTAAGTGATTACATTTTTTTCATGTGAGATGTGTTTATGATAGGGAACAATCTCACTATGATGACTGAAATTGAATATGAATTTAAAAAGAATGGAATGAATATAAAATAATCAGTGTTCTCTTTTTTAGTATTTCTCTTATTTTGTGTTCAATTTTCTTAAATTACAATAAATCTTAATCTAAGTGTTTCAAGAAAGGTTTTTGAAGCCCTTTTTTAATCAAATAAAAAGTTTTTTTTTTTTTTAACAATAACATACTCCTTCTATATAATGTGTAATATACTTTTCCTTACAATTTATCTCAAAGTTATTGGTAGTCATTCAAAATTAAAAAAAAAATGCAAAGTATGATCGTTTTAATTCAGAAAAGATGAGTGAAAATAAATAAAAAATTTGTAAATAATGTGATTGATATAAATGAGAAAAAAAAATTAAACATTTAATTTAATCATTTACTAAAATGACTTTGAATTTATTTTGTGAAGGTTAATTTTTAAATAACTTACAAATATTAAGAATTTTCAAATTTATTTTGCTTAAACAAATACATTTTATCATAAATAAAAAATAATTTTAAATTAAATATTCAAATTTTCATATTCCAATCAAGAAATTTGTTTGATAAGATAAATAAAATAACACATTTTTAATATTTAGGGTTTATAAATCCTAGACTAACGTATTGTTATTTCAACAATTTTCAAAAAATTAATTACTTTTGTAAGAGTTATCATCAATCATATATATCATTACATGTAACATTGAGTAATTTTAAATCATAAAATTACAAATTTAAGTATAAAGACATAATAAAAAAAATTGATGGATTAAAATTGATACATAATAAACCAGTATAACCAATCATAATTGCATATGTAATTGAGACAAATAATCATAACTGAGATAAATAATCGATTATGCTGAAATATTTTATAGGATTATTTAAGGAACACACCACTTATCTAAATGTTTCAATTTTTTTCTCTCCTGGAGATTTCATCGAAATAGAAATTTTAAAAAACATTTGATTGGAGTAAAATTTAATTTATTATTTTTTTTACTTTTTTTATTTTCTCAAAATATTAATATAAGAATAATTCAAATATTTATTTGATTGAAAGAGTAATTTCAATTCTTACAAGATATATAGAATGCATTACACTACTAGAATAGGACTGCTTCTTCCTGCACCTCCATATCATCTTCCTGCACCTCCATAGTCTAGGCAAATTTACCATTTAACCTTTTTTAAAACATTTCATATCCCATAATACCTTCTACCACCCTTCACATCATTTCTTCCTCAACTTTGCATGCACCCCATTCCAACGCCACTGCACTCCATTCGACGGCGGCTGCACCTCCCCCTCCACCTCCACCTCCACTTTTACTGTCAGTGTTTGTATCCCAGTTTGCCTACATTGAGTGCACCTTGGTTGCTTGGTTGTTGGCTTGGTTCTCTATCATTGTTCTCCATTCATGGTTCGTGAAAACCGTAACCCACAAACTTCAACTTCCATCATTTTGGCACCCATTCAAGCAATTGAAAAGAAGGTAAGCATCATTGTAAGTTTAATTTTAGATTGTAGAGGTAGTTGTGGTGGATTGGTGGCGGAAGACGGCGGTGGTCGACTTTTTTTTCACTGTCAAACTGTTCTACGATTTGTAGAAACCTTAGGTAATTCAAATTTTCTCTTCTGCGGTTTGTACAAACCGTAAAACAGTAGAAATTTTTTTCTGTTCTGCGGTTTATACAAGCCGTAGAAGAAAAAAAAAATTCTACTACTCTACGGTTTGTACAAACCGCAGAAGAAAAAAAAATTTGCGACTGTTATACGGTTTGTACAAACCGCAGAACAGAAAAATATGTTCTTACGACTTCTACAAACCGTAGACAAAAAAATGTTCTACGGTTTGTCGAAGCTGTAAGTAGTAACAAAAATGCAAACTTCTACGGTTTCTACAAACTGTAATGTCTATTACTTTTACGGTTTCTACAAATCGTAGAGTTCTCTTATACACCTATGAACTTACGGTTTGTACAAACCGTAAGCTCTTACGAATGTTAAAATAACTACAGTTTGTGTAATCCGTAAGAGGCATAAATCTTGATTTTAAACTTACGGCTTACAGAATCCGTAAATATTAAACTTCTACGGTTTCTACAATCCGTGAAAATCAGAAAAAATGAATAACAGATACCTCGACAAAGACGACAGTGGTTGTTTTTCAGCCACAACCACCGACGGCCACCCAAAGTGCCTTCAACCCCCTACTCCAACACCGTAGGAACCTCCCACCACCACTGCAACACCTTTCATCACTGTTCAGAAATGCACCGTACCCCTTCCATGGAAAACCTTCTTTTATGGCAGCAGGGATAATTTTGTAATTTACTCATGTCTATAATTGGAATTTTGAAAATTATGGAGGTGCAGGAAGATGATATGGAGGTGCAGGAAGAAGCAGTCCTAGAATAGAATCGAATCTTAAAATGAAGATGAATTCCAGCCAGTTGCTTGCTACGTCCCATCAATTACTTTTTGCACCCATCAATGAGGAAAAGGACAAAACTGCCCATCTGGATTAATATAAAAGAGATTAGGATTTTGGACAACCATTTGGTTTGTTGGAGGTGGTGTGGTTGCTCATCGGAGATAGTGCAGTGTCGTCAGCATTGGTGGTTGGTTTCCCGTCCCATTTCATCCTTTCTTGTTCCAAATTGATTTGAGTTTGATTTAAAGAAGCATTTTGGTGGCAAAAATACTTGAGTTATGGAAAAGCAATTCCGAAACATATTTTTAGAATAGAGTTTCCAGAATATGTTTACACTCCAAAAGTAATTCCGGAATGCTAATTCCAGAAGTCATAGTATTTTACACACTATGAATTAAACTATAACATTTTTTATCCAACCCATTTAATCGAGAATCTAAGTAGACTTAAGCCTAATACAAGCAGAATTACCATTTCAACAAATAATAATAATATTTATGTACTATTATTTATATATCAGATTATTATATTTGAAGTTAAAATTAATTTTATTAATATGACATAAATTTTAAAAGTTATTATATTTAATTTTTGTATTTAGTTTAGGTTAATTTTTTTAAACAAACCAAAATATCCTATTGACTTATTTTTGGCACCTTTATCGACAGCTAAAATTTTTATCTTATGAAGCTTATCTTCACCAAGCAACAACTGAAAAAAACCTGATATGAAACAAAGGGATGCTCCCTCCTATATCAGTTGTTCTATACATACAGAACTTCCATGTAGTACAAAGGGATCCCCAAAGTTTCCATATTTCAACAGATATTATTTGCTTCGGGAATGTATTGTAACAAAAAATGATTACTCAAAGTATTCCATTCCAGCTTTCAACTGTTTTACAATCAATCCCCACAGGATGGTGAGATAACACTGGCCAGCCTTTCAAAAGTCACAACCCAAAAAAAAGGAAAACCTCACTGATCACTGCTATACTAGGCTATCTTCCTGATACATGTAATGATAACACTAAATATAACAGCAAGACAATTTTGCCAGAACAATACATAGGCTCTTTGGTAGCACACTGCTATAAAGTAGTACCAAGCTCTAATCAAAACTAAAGTCCACTGAGATAAGTTTTGAATATCAACTACCAAATAGACCCAAATTCAGTTAAAAAGAAATACTTCAACAGTACTAAAATCAACAGCTTTAAACGATTTCTCAAATAAGAGATAAACACTTATGACTTTTGATAACTACAGTACTTGGTATAAGTCAGCACCAATTAAATAGAGAAAAAATGAGTACACGTAAATGAGAACATATACAATATTGAAATTTGCATTTTCCAAATTAATCAGCCAATCCACTAATTGGTGTTGGGGAGGAGGCGGAAAAAAAAATGGCAGACAACACACGCTTATTTATAAATTTTTACTCATTACACGGTGGCATGAGCATCGAAAGCATGTAGTAAGCCTGCGTTAATGCACATTGAAGTGTGTAAATAACAAAAAAGATAATGAAGTCAAGAGGATGTCAGCTTCGAGGGAGATGCAGCTCGATCTGATTCGATCATGGATTTAATATAGAATTCACCAGCCTTGTATGAAGACCTCACCATGGGCCCAGATGCCACATATCGAAAGCCCTTCGTACAAAGTAGAATCAATTCGTCATTCATACGACATGATCAGGCTATCATTAAATACCATATGCAGCTTTTATAATATTACAGTTTTCCCACAAATCATCATGATGCTGGATGCAACAATTAAAAGGAGAGAAATGTTCCATGATTGCACCGCTTGGTGATGAATAGAAATAGAATGTCAGATAAAGATGGCTATTGGCAGGTCCGCTGGGTCAGGGGTGTGCTAACTCCGAAGAATAAATAAGGGAATCATAAGCCTGAACTTTCCATGGATTAGCAAGATATGATTATTTTACAAAAACTGAATGGGCAAAAAAGATTTTATATGCTTCAAATTTTGAGACGAATAAATACAGGCAAGAAGCTCAGGTGCACGTGTGATAAGTTTTATGCCACTCAAATATCTACTACACCGAGAGAACATAGAAACAACAACAAAAAGTACTATTATTGTACAGAACTGATATCTAAGATTAGATTACATGAATGCCTGCAAAATTGATGATAAAGTATACTATCAGTAATTACTTCTGAAATTATTGAATTTTTGTACAGAGGGACTAAAAGGAAAAGAGACTGAATGAGGACTTACGATAAGATGGTAAAATACACTAATTCTTTTTAATGCCTACACTACATCATAATCCTAACTAAGGAGTCAAATCATGAAATATAAGGAAACCTAGAAATCAAGGAAATAGGAAAACTAATATTAATCTTTCCAAAACAAAAAGGAAAACTAATCTAAAGATATAATCTCTAAGGTATTCTAAAATATTTTGATACAATATTGGTATTACAAGATATTCATCATATATTCTAACAATTACTTTTGGTAACCAATTAATTATGCGATATAATGATGTCTTTTTCAACAGCTCCTAGGCAGTCACAAAAAAATATGAGTATTTCTCCAAACCAAAATAAGTTAAATCCAAACACATGAACAAAAGTCTTACCATTTCCATGCCAAGAGTCTGATACTTATTAAAGGCCTCTGGTGTAACATATTCAGATACCGGCATATGGCGCTTTGAAGGTCTCATGTACTGCCCAAATGTCATCACGTCAACTCCAGCCGCTCTCACCTTCTCCATTGTCTTCACAACCTGGTCAGGTGTTTCCCCACAGCCTAACATTACTGAAGTCTTAGTGAGTGTTCCAGCAGGAGCATGTTCCTTGGCCATCATTAGAACATCTAAGGACTGCTTAAAATTAGCACGATGATCCCGTACAACATTCTGTAGCTCTTCAACTGTCTCAATGTTATGTGCAAAGACATCTAATCCTGATTTAGCAACTTTCTCTACACAGTCAGCATCTCCTCGAAAATCTGGAACTGTTACAACAATAGTGCAAAAATCATCAAAGGAAGAAATTTCAGTTAGTACTTAAGAAGGTTTCTAATTAAGCTTAGTACCCTGAATAAATAATTCATCTCAACAAATACTAAGATTGAAACCTGACACAAGTATGTGTAAATTCAAAATCAAACCAAATTTGTTCTCAATGACCTGTAAACAAGAACTTTTTATAATTCTATTAAAAGCCATACTGTAAGCATATCACATCTCAATAATAAAAAATACTATGTCTATGAAATTCAGCAACTGAAACTTCATGGGGAATTAGCACTATAGGTACCACCTGATCCACCTTGCAACCTAATATCCCATAGTTGAAACAAAAATTAACAAAAAATTGCCTTCCTTTCATACCACTAACTATAACTGCAAACCATATAGATGCTTGACCTTTTAAATAGAACTAGCTGCCCACCTATCAGGATTAGGTTTGGATTTTTTATTTGATGGAACAAGATGCCATACTACTTTCAGTAACTAGAAATATTCAAATACATACCTAGGGCTTCTATCAGCATATTAGGCTTCAGTGCCTTCAGCTTCTGCACTGTTTCAGTAAAATGACCACTCCCTTGATCAGGTAAATCGTCACGATCAACACTTGTTATAACCACATAATCTAGACCCCATGATGCAATTGCTTCAGCCACATTGGTGGGCTCATCAGGGTCAGGAGGTGGAGGAGTCCTCGATGTCTTGACATTACAAAATCTGAAAATTAACAAGAAATAATTAGATGCAAGTCTTCTTGTGAAAAACTAATCTATTGGGTAATCATACTAACCTTCCCTAAGTTAGTTCTTATGACATCCTATACTTCTTTGGGAAATTACAGCTACCTTTCTTACCTAGTTATTTTTACTAGAATAAATGTTGTAGAAATTGTAAATCAAGTAAGGCAAAACAGGTAGGAGCAACTCCTCAAATATAAAAGGGTGTCCATTATAAAAGTACACAGCAATGACAGTGTGTGATTTGCCGAACAAAAAGGATGCAATTTACAAACTTAACAAGCAGTACCAGTAAGAGAAGTCAGTATATCACCCCATAGTACAGTGATAGTTATCGGTTAGACATATAAAAGTTCAAAATTTTAACATCAAAATTTGTTATACATCCAAACCAAATTTAAAGATAAGTACCTGCTCTACTTAACAATCACACCGAAACACCAACTCTACCTAATTATCCAAACCTACAACACACTTCCTCAAAGCCACTTTCAAAAACAAATAAATGCTCCAATCACCAAATAAACAAATAGTTAAACGCAGAAAAGAAAGCGAAACGATAGGTTTATAACCTGCAACCTCGAGTACAAGTGTCACCGAGAATCATGATAGTTGCCGTAGCAGTGCCGGTCTCGCCGCCGGACCAGCACTCGCCCAAATTAGGGCACCGAGCCTCCTCGCAGACAGTGTGAAGCTTCAATTCGCGGAGCTTCTTCTTGATCTGCACGTACTTCTCGCCGCCGGGAATGGCCTCCTTCATCCACTTCGGCTTCGGAAGCGGCTTCTTCTTCGTCCCGACCTCCACCGAGTACGCGCTCTCCGATCTCAGCGCGATGAAGTCCGACAGCGACGGTGATTCCTCCTCCAGCCGCGCCCGGAGCCCCGCCAGAGTCTGCGGGAATTGCGACGGCGCCGCCGGAGTGGGTGCCGATGATGAAGAGAAGAGTCTGGCGGCGCATTTGATGTTTGCGCCAACGCTTCTAATCCGTGAATGCATCATCATCTACCTCTGTCTCGCAGAGTCACACATCGCTTAACGCAGATAGAGAGGAACACGAGGACGAAGACTCACGTGACATGCACGCTCTCACATATACTTAGTTTTGTCAAATGCATGCTTTATTGCTTTTGTGTTAATGGGTTGGGCTGGATCACACTGGGCTTGCCAATTTAGAAAGAGAAAAGACCCAATTGTCTTTGCGAATTTGGCCAACATTATTCCGAATGTCCTAGTGTGCCTAGTTGGTTCTGCACTCTTAAAATTTGTGACTTGTCTGTAATATTAAAATAATAATAGCTTGATAATTTTATTTAATAGACATTGTTAGTTCACCTTTATTATCATTTTTCTACATTCATATTCAACAACAAACACGTTTAATGGTGTATCTATCAACAAATGCACCCTGAGCTTCTCAAACAATTGTAATTCCTTACAATTATCAAAAAATAAATCATCTCCTATTTGTTCATTATCCTTGTACTACAATTGTAATCCAAGTCCAAGATTTAATGTGTTCTAGCAAACACTTCCTCAGCATCTGGTACATGATTTCTAAAAATAACATTATTTCTATAATTCCAAATACTCCAAACTATATCCACCCAAAATCACCTTCCAATGTTATTATCCTTTCTTTCTAACCCCACCAAATCAAAACTCAAAAAAATTTCCAGGACTAGGCAATGATTTGTAGATTGAATGCCTACCCATTTACTACACAATTTCTCTCATTCAAACAAAGTTTTTCTCCCTGATAGCTTCCACTCTCATTCGTTTCGGATTCGTTCCGTGAATTTGCCAATATTAGCTTCCTTTTATTCAGAATTAACATAGGCAATCTATATCTAAGTGCCACGTGCCACCTTCATCGCACTTTCCAAAACAAAATCTTCTTTCCATCTTCTAGTTTCCAATAAAAGCTTTCATTGAAACTAGCTCTCTCTTATTCTATTTCCACACACCTTTTCAAGGTTATTCCATCATATGGATTCATTTAAATTGCATTCATTTCATTCAAATTTCTCCATGACCTATATTTAGATATTATTACATATCCCTTCACACTCCCTTATTCTCATCATTTAAGGTTTTCCTTTCTCTATAACTCTATTTTGAACTTAGTAGAGTATATTTTCTTCCTTCTTCTTCTTTATTCTTTTTTAGAGTAACTTACCATCTTTACATGAATCGCTTTCAACCTCTACTAGAGGTCTCTCCAATGAACTATACTACACCTTAGTTTCAAAATAATTAAAGATAGTTTTGATATTTTAGAAAATTGTATAATGTTGGTCACAATTGTAGAGTAATTGCCGGAAGTGTGCAAACAACTCAAAGACACTTGATTGACCATCTTTTTTTGCAACCCCTAAGTTTTCATTTGCACCCCAATAAGAGTGGTTAAAGACAAACTACTCCCTTGTTGCCAATGTCACCCTTTATCGCCACCACTCCCTTGCCGTCGTGTTGTTCTTTGTTTATGTACTGTGTTATGGATAAATTCAAAAAATTTGAAAGTTTTTTTAATAAAAAAATTCTGAATTGCACAATTTAAATATAAAAAAACTTGTAAATTGTATAATTTAAAAATAAATATTGATTCTTAGATTCTAGACAGTACATCCAAAAAATATTTTTAAAAACAAAGAATTTTATATTTATTAGGATGAAAAAAAATTGTGGGGGTGAAAAAAGGAATTCCCAATACACTACATTGCAGCTTATTAACAAAAGTTTATATTTTTATGGCACACTAGTGATCGTGGAACATTTAATAATTAATTTTCTGGAAATCCAGATTGCATTTATTGATGGGTGCTGCATACTATTGGAAATTTTAACCCTGGTCTTTTTGTTTAGAAATGTTTATCTCATTAAAATTAAATTATAACCAATATTTTTAAAAATTGTTTTCAATTTATGCATTAAACAATTTTAATTTCTGAAAAATAATATTTTTCATTTTCTTAGTGTATGAAAAGATTCATTCAAACATAACATTGTCATTTGGGAAGAGGAGATCATACATAATTACAAACTTCGCTTTTCATACACAAAAGCTCCACCTTTTGTACCCTTAGATTCATTTTTGGATCTTTGTAGTGTTACATTGAAAACTCTTTTGCACAAATCCACTTTCAATAAGATGGTTATGCACATTAACTGTTTCCTTTTGCCACTTTTATAGTTGTTCTCCGCATGACTTTTCCTTTTCCAAAATACTACAAAACTTTTAGATGTTTCATATTATCACATACATTGCATTAAATTAATATAACTTAATCATGCTGTATTTTATTTCTGACCCATCACCTAACACTACAGTTTAACTATAACTCTCAGAGTAGTCATCCATTTTTTTCTTCTTCTGCTCTTCTAATCTCCAAATAACAATTAGTTGTTTCTGTAATTCTTTAAACACTTGGATTACACTTCAAAATCTCGTCCAAGTTAAGATAAAGTTTCCACTAATTTTGTTTTCTTTTATAAGAAAAACTAGGTTGTTATATTCATTGGTAAATATAGCAGCAGCTACAAGATTATACACATAGAAAAGCAGTACACTTACAATAATTCACATAGTAATCTGCATAATATCATTTTTTGATTATTTCTTTCTATCATGTGTAAAGAATATCTATGTAAACTACTACAGAAATCTGGGTAAACAATGAGCAAAGTATTATTGAGTTAATGTTGCAGAATCAATCAAAATGATGAATTGATAGTGTAAAATGTGCAGTGATTGTGATTCATTTGAACCAAAAGTGAGTTTTCAAACTTAGGGTTTGGTACTACTTTACATCCAAACCACTCCGTCACATTCATTGCATTATGCATGTTAGGAAAGTTAACTACACTGGGACCATTTTTTGACAGTGACAAGTCCTAGATGGTTCTACTTAACTTGAGGGATTTTGCTGATGCTTGTGAATTAACACCACATTTATCTCTAACCAATTGGATAATTACATGATACCTATGTGTTCCAAGAAAGCCTCTCTTGACCTACATTTTGTGGCACCCCAAATGCTATGAAGACCCTCTTGATTTAGTGTTACCCCATGCATAACAAAGACACTTAAGGGAAATCCTCCTAACTGGAAGCTTTTATTTGAACAAAATTAGAAGACACTAAATGTTTGTGGGGTTATAAGAGAAATTTGTTCATGTTCACACATTGCACAGCATAACCACCAATCATCTCATTGAAGACTTGAATGGAAGAGTTGAAACTAAAAATAAGGGAAGGTAAGAAGTATTGATGAAGGTTTGAAATTGGCATAGCAAAGTCCAAAGTGGTCCCTGCTACCATGAGTTCTACCTTGTCCCCACTGCAAGTGACCTACTCCAACAAGATACTATTATTACTATCCAATCATGATAATCAATAACAATCTCTTCCTCACTGTTGACTGCAATTAATCCTCTTCTTACCCCTTCATCACACGCTCTTCAGATCATCACCTTATCTTATCCACTACTTTTCTTTTAGTCCCTAATGATGTGTGGATATTTTTATCCCATTATTATACTATATTCTTTGATATAGAAAATGGAGGAGAATATATTGAGTTACCCCATTCTTTTCATGTGCATAAAAAATTTAGAACTGGTTAAGGATTTTGTCAAACTTTCACCTTTTTATGGGATGTAATAAGTTCAAGTTCATATGATGTTACTTTTTCCATAGAAATTGGGTTACCAAAGAGATATGGAAAGTATATGATTAGGGTTACTTATTCACTATTCCTTTGATTGAGGTAGATATGTCTGATATAGAAAAGGAGGAATTGTTTTACAATCCTCGTAGACATCATTGGACCAATTCAAAATGAATGAAGTGTAGGTAAAGTTAAACACAAAAATACTTTGAATAGTAATTTCAATACTGCAAGGCATTGACTGGTCTGGTCTGAACAAATTGTTTGAGAAGACAAATATTTTAATTTGCATTTTTGGGTGATTCTTGGTCATAGGAAGCACTTCTTGTCTAACCAGTTTGTTCACAGACATGGTCTTTTTTGACCTGATTATTGCGACCTCTTTGCATGTCTTCATTACGGATAAAATAACTGTGGAAAAAGGAAAAACAAACAATGCCATTGTTCTTCTGATAGTAACTGATTCCTACCCAAATTGATCGGGTCAAACCCTAATTCTTTTTACCGTGCTAAGTACTTTCTTATGCCATGCACAATTTTTTGAATTATTTGGAATTAGTATGAACCACTTCCTTTTATATATATACTTCAATAGCATTTTTATTTCAATATTAGAATTCTAAATATACAATATGTGTATTCTTATCATGCACTGTTGTTCTTTTCACAAAATGACATTGTCATGATTTGAACCTAGACTATATAATTAAGAAAAAACAAGTTATGGTAAATGTTTTTGTTTTTTTTTTTAAGAATTTGAAAGTATATACGTTAAAATAGACTAGAAAACATGAAAACGTTATTATATTCAATATTTTTCTTAATAAATTTCAGCATAAAATTTACTTTATGGAAACGTTGAAAAAGTATGGGCGGTGTAGGACCCTTCACTTTGACTAAAGAACAATAAAATTTGTCCGTTGGGTGGGAAGAGGGAGAAGAGGCATAACAATTAATGCAATGAGAGAGTAATTAATAGTTAATGCCATCTAAAAACATGGTTTTAACCTTTTGTTTTCATCTCAATGTTGTTTTAAGTCTACGTTTTAGATTTAATTTGGTTTGGATCAGATAAAAAAAGTCTAGAAAATAAATATTTTAAATAAGAATTAAATTCGGATTAATACAATAATAATTTGTATTGATCAATCTAAAATTGAATTCGGTTTCTGATAAAAAAGAGAGTCAAAATGAATAAAAAAGGACTTGGTTAGGGATTCGTAAATTTTAGTAGGTTGGACCATGAACAAATTTTAATTTAAAATAGAAAGACAAAGTAAAATAAAACTTATTAGAATACGAAATAAAAAAATTATAGAACAGGTATTTTTCAATTTAAACAATCATGTACGATAGATTTATTGATTTTCACAATATTTCAATATATTTTTTGTCCTGAAAAAAATATTTATTAATTTTAAATTTCCACTACTTTGTAACTTTTTTTAGTTTTAATTATTAACAATAGTTAGTTTAATACTAAAAATAAAAAATATTAATTAATATAAACAAAATAAGAAAGAATACTTAAATTAAGATCATGAAATATTTTTTATACACGAAATTTAGTTAAATAAGATGTTTATATTTAATATAGATACGATGACTACATATATTTTCTTTTTTCAAGTCAATAATTTACTTTTAATGTTGAATTTCATTTTTTAATATTGAATTTCATTAGAAATTATCATAATTCACTCAAACGTCTATAATTTATTTTCTACATAATAAATTTGATATTATAATTTTGAATGATCATAAAATAATTTATTTTACAATATATCACAACCAGAAATTTAATCTCTAAATACTAAAAATAATAAACTATGTTTTATATTTTCAAAATTACTAATTATAATATACTAAATTTATGTGTAATATAACAAATACTCATCTTTTCTATTTTTACACAATAAAATTAACATAAAATAATTTTATTCATAATATATTAAAATATTTTATCGCTGGTCATTTTTTATGTATAAAATGATAAATATATAATTATAAAATAAAATCATATGTAATAATTTTATTTAAGTAATATTTTATAAATAAAAAAGTGGTTATTATTTTTCATAACATATTAAAATAAAAATTATATATGACCATCTTATTTATAAAAAGTATTAAATAGTTTAATCCATTGAATTCTACACTTAAAAACAATCTATTTTTTTATTAATATTTTGTATTTGTAATAAACTAATTATAGTTAAAAATAAAGGCTAAAAAAGAAATAATAACAAAATATCAAAGATTTTAAAATAACAAAAAATTATAAAGAACTAAAATATAACATGAAAATATTTATAAAGGATTAAATCATAGTTAAGTCAATTATTTTATATTAGCTTTAAATTACTTAAGAATAGAAAAAGATAATGATTATTTTTTATATTACATATAATTTAATATATTATAATCAGTAATTATAAAAGTTTAAATCATGTAGAAAATAAATTATCAGCTCTAAATAAGTTATGATTATTTTATAAAAATATAATGTTAAAATTAAATTATTAAATAAAAAAATTAGTACCTTATTTATAATAAATAGTAAATACATTATTTGACCAAATTACGTACCAAAAATATATAATAATCACAATTTAAAATATTATTTGTTATCTTGATTATATTAATTAATTTTTTATTAAGCTATATATAAATAATAATAATAATAATAATAATAAGAAAAAAATAATAGCTAGAAAATGTTAAAAATTTAAAACTAAAAAATATTTATCCAGTTGATGAAAATAATTAAAATCATATTTACGAAGATATAAAACATATTTAAAATTTTTACAATAATTATTTAAGAATTATATATGTAATTAAGTAATGGCGTAAAATTATTAAGCGGACATATTTTTCACCTCATAAATTCTATTATAAATTTTAATTATATTAAATAAACATTTGTTTTATACCCAAAGTAATAGTTTAAACATTTTCTAAAATGCGAGGATTTGTACAGAGAACAAATTGATTATTTTGTTTGGTCAAAATCAATGTCTAGTTTGTGAACAAATTTAAAATACTGTAACCAATTTAACTTGTAGAGATTTTAAGTTGAAAATAAAATTTTGAATAATTTAAATAAAATAAAAGGATAATTAAACAAATTGACTTAAGAATTTAAAAAATAAAAATAACCTAGTTATCTTTAAAAACTTAAAAACATTAAAATAATACAGTCCAAGTTAAATTATATAAACAAAAATTAAAAATAAGCATAATGAAGGGTTGTGTGCGCATTTCTTTATGGTCTTTTTTGTATTCTTAGTTGATGGTTGTTTGTTTTAGAATTTTAGTTGTCAACAATCACTTTAAGAAATCTTAATAAAAATTCGAACTACACTTTATTATATTTAATATTTTTGAATAATTGGTTTTCATAGTTTCAATCAAACAAAAAGTAAATTGAGAATTGAAAAAGAAAATAAAACCTCTTGAAAAGAACAGAACCAATTATACTAAAAAGCGAAAAAGAAAAAGAAAAAGAAAGCTCAGGAATTTATTATAACCATGAGAATTTATAGTTGCTATAGAAAACTTTTTTGGTTTTTTTTTTCTATACATTTATGTTTAAAAACAATTTTTATTTTGTCACATGCAAACTTCAAATTAATTCTCATAAGTTTTATAATGTACAGTACGATTGAAGAATTGATTCTCTTAATTTTTATTCATCCAAATTCGATTCTGTAAAGAAAATAATGAAAACGGAATGTCTAGTATATATGAATAGAATCAATTCTACTATAAGCAAAATATAAACAGAAAATATTTTATATATATATATATATTTGTGTGTGTGTGTAATATGAGGCAATAAGAAAAGAAAAAAAAAAGTGTTAATTAAGAGTATATACTTTCGTAGTGTTATGTCTAAAATGATTTTATTTTGTAATATCCAAACAAATTACCTCAGTTTAAACAAAAACATCAAAGTTGTTTTATTAATATTTTTTTTTAAATTATTTGTTGCTATAAAATAATTTGTCTTATAATTATCAAACACTGCACGACACAATTTATTTTTCAGATATTTTAATATCAAGGTGTCGGTTATGGAAAAACCAAGTTTTCTTTCCACCAAATTTTAAATTCTATTCACGCAAATTCAAAAAGTCTCATGCAGAAATTAAAGATAATTATATATTTTTTCTTATAATTCACTAACATATTTTTGATAATGTTTTTAAGGATAAAACTATGATAAAGCTAAATTTAACCTTCAAAATAATATTTTAGATAGGTAAATGTCAAATATGAACTATCTTACTAAGTTCCTTAATTTCAGTTGCTGACTTATTTTTTTATACTAAAAAGTTTTACTTTTGTTTAGGGGTTGAATTAAATTTATTTTGAGGAAGACAAAGTTTAAAAATATTAAAAATTCAACCTAAAACATTAGGCTAATAAATTTGTAGGTTTCTTCTTATGTATATTGTTTTTCTTGATCATTTCTATCTAATGAAACTTCAATTTAAACTTTGACTCCAACAATTCTCTACTTTTCCTAAGTTTTTTGAGTAATTTTAAAAAAAATATAAAAATCACGGTAAGACGAGCTAATACTTTTAGTTTATTTTAGATTTGATATGAAGTTCATCTTGAGTTTAGAATTTATTGATATGATATATGGGTGAATTATAAAGTTAATTAGACTTTCAAGGATTGGAGTAGTCATTTTATATAGTACTAGTGCTTGTCTAACTACATTGAATTTTGTTGTTTTAAGCATGTTAAGAAGTTGAAAATTATTATTTTATCTTGTTGAAAATTGATAGAATATTTTGATTTAATTTGATTTTAGATTTTCTAGCTAAAGTGTAAATTGTATTTACAACGTTAAGATGATGGAGTTAGAATTGAACCTGTTAAAATAATTTGAGATTAAGATTGAGAAAATGCAAAGTTATTTAAGAAGATTGTAATACTAACTATTGATTTTAGAATTGTTGTTAATCAATTAGGTGCTAGATATAATTGTATTTAATTGTTGTAAATATGTTATAATGAATATTTTAGATAACTTGATTTGAAATTGGCTTGGGTTAGATCAATGTTACAATAGTTTTGAAGTATTGATGCAAAGTTATTTAGGAAGATTGTAATACTAACTATTGATTTTAGAATTGTTGTTAATCAATTAGGTGCTAGAAATAATTGTATTTAATTGTTGTAAACATGTTATAATGAATGTTTTAGATAACTGGATTTGAAATTGGCTTGAGTTAGATCAATGTTTTAAACTTGTTTATAATGTAAAAATTGGTAAAAGAAAAAAAGGTTTCGGGTAAGTTTTGAATGTTTATGAATTTTTTTTAGCATTTTCGCTCAAGTGAAATATTTATTGTTTAAGTAAAATTGAGATGAGATAAATTTCTTTTTATTACGAGATTTTTACTCAAGCTAGATATTTCTGACAAGCTACAAATATCATTAAAGCTAAAAATCTTGATAAAAACTAACTTTTTTGTTGAATTTTGTTCAAGTGAGATTGCGTCACTTAAGCTAAAAATCAATTTTTTTAATTTAATAAATGTTATATATGTATATATAATTATATAATATGTGAAAACGTTGAAATATGTTATTTTATTTATATAAGTTATGAATTACTGAGTGTCATTGATGATAAGTTGTGAGATCATTGCGTTTCATTAATGATAACGTGTCGAGATCACTAAGCTTCTCATTTGATTTCGGTGGTCTAAGACTTTCTTTGGTTGGTTGGATCAAAGTTAACATATTATGGTGCTGTTAGAGGATCACCCGGTCTCACTGCCTGTGTCGGTATCTTCAGATAGAGTATGGGAGAATTTGTTGGTGATTTTTCTTTTTTATTGGGAGTTCAGTTTACTCTTTTTGCTAAGCTTGTGGACTCTATATTGATAATAGATCACACTAAAAATATTAGTTATTGACATTTATGACTGGAGACTACCTCAATCCAGCTTGTTCCTTGGTCTATTAGAGAAAGATGAAATGAGTATTTATTCTTTTGTAAAGAGATTGATTTCAAAGTTTCACATATTTTTATAAAAGATAACCATTGTGCTGATAAACTTGTATCTTTAGGACTAAACAATATATTTTACTTCTCTTTATATGATAGTTTACCTTCTATCATTATTTTAATTTTTTTTTATAATAAATAGACTCACTATATTTTGTCTGGTTTAAGTTCTTTTTTTAAAGTTGTTTTTGTGTATCTTTACATATGATAGGTTTGGCATAGTCACCTTGTTTATTTGTTTTTTTTTTCTTTTTATGGTATATTTCTTTTAAATTAAAAAGAAAAAGTGTGATTGGTGACAAGTTGTAAATTTCTCAATACGATTAATAATATACCTAGCATATGAACATGTGTGATAAATAATTACTAAGTAATTACTATTAATATATTTATTAACATTAAGTTAAGAGATTAATCAAAATATTCATACTCTAATAATATTAAGTTGAATAGATAAAAATATCATGAAGGTTTAATACACTAAGTTGATGATAAGACTTACTAGTACCAAACTAGAAATATAGATATTACAATATCATTTATTGTTAAAAAAAAAGGAGGCTTTAAAAAAAAGTCATTTTGTGATAAACAATTATCTACCCAGTTGTATTATATATTTAATAAAAACATTAACTTATCATTTAAAATACTAAAACATTTAATCCTAAAGATGATAGAAATGGAAGAAACCAATAGTGTGGCTTTGGAAAGTTTAAGTATATATACATATTTTATTATTTTTAAATTTATTTGTAACATTTAATCACATATAAAAATAAATAAATATATCTATTGTAGGTGTTTTTGATGATGTGACACAATACAAAATATCCTATCAAAATCGACCAGACTTGCAATAATGAGACCAATTTCTCCACCCACCAAGAAGTTTCCCATTCTTCTCACTCTCACTACCAAACATTTATGTCATCATATGCTTCCTTTCTCCACAAAACCTTCCTTCTTTCATGGCTCAACCCATTAGTAATATTCCAACCTACCTTATGCATTTTCCCATCTTGAATAAACTATCACACATTTCAAATGTACCATCAAAAAAATTATTGCTTCATGCACCCAACTAAGGCAAGTTAGTTAATTTTATGCGTTTTTATTTTCAAATCATGAAAAAGGAAACAAAGTCACCAATTCTGTGGACCTTTCTCAACAATCAATTTGAAGTTCCCTACCAAGATTGTCAAACTTTTCGGCGTAACCTTATTTAGATTCAAAACCCAATGTTTCTTTCAATAAATTTTTAACTTTTATATATACATATATATTATAATTGCCTTGGCCTTGCAGGGTCCGCCAAACTTAGCCTTTAATTATGTCACCGTCAAGGCCTGTTTTAGTCTCAATTCCTACATCCTAGACTTATGTGTTTTGAGTTCTATGTACTTCAGTTATCTATATCTATGTTTATATTATATATATATATATATATATATATATATATATATATATAATATGTGAAATGAAAAACTTAAGAGTGTAGATGGTGTATAAAAAATATATAGATGATCACAGATTCTGATTAAAATTAAGGTGTGAGACTCTTATTCCTTTTTTTCACCTTTGCATAAGAACCACCAGTGACACCTAATATGTTGCATTGTTTATGGACATATATAGACTATAGTCAAAGAAGCCGGCCAATAACATTTCTTATAGCATTTTCCTGATTTAGTTTTGTGAATCCAATGGTTAATTTATTGCATTTGACATGATAAAATAGTTTATAACTCACCGTCTGTGTATGTTTAGGGAACAGATTTGTCTTGATCAATTGGCATTTGACAAGTATAATTATGTGCAGTGTGAGATAAAAAAAAATGGCAAAGGAGTGATAAAGTTGTGGCATCATGGTATATTTTAATGTGGTTTGTCTGCAAGGTTATTCCATGGTCTTGATATATATAAATATGTCCTACAGTGGGTGTTGGCGTGTCAGTGGTTTTAGGACACTATGCCCTTTCATTGCTTCAATATATATCTACTTGAGTATTGTGTGTGTGACCAAAAGCACTAAAGTAAACTTTTTATTTTAAAAGTAAGGAACTTTCTCAGTTAAGAAACACCCTTTGTTTGAACATGCATGCACCATGTAATGTAACACTTTTACTATGAAGACATTCTACCTAGGAGAGTAACTAGTCTATTTACCCTTTTGTGGGGTTGTTCTTGTCCTTTTTATCAGAAGCTTGAAATGGACTCATGTGAAGAACAATAGGGTTATGTTCCTTTCTTGGTTTCTTGTGATAGTTACACAAGATGTGTAAATTTTTTTCCCTGTTGAATGCAAATTCCATTAATAATATCTCTGGTTGAAGATCTTTCCCATTGTATATGCGAATTCTCCAATCATGTGCCTCCACCACTAGAAGTGAAGAACAAAAAATAGGGTCATTTTCAGAAAAATAGATCATGACTTCACTTTATTTTAGTATGGTCTCTTTTGTTGCACAAGATATCACACAATTTGGTATTGCGCTGTGTCATGTGTTCATTGCTAGTCATTCTTCAATGCTTACTCATTTCCCACTTCAAGGTGGGCATGGTATCTCACTTTCTCTCCATGATCCATTTGCATTTTAATTTATCTCACTGATTTTTGTTGCTCATCAGTCAAACCCTTTTGGGAAAACTCTTTTTTCTTCATCTTCATTTTCTCAAATCAATTACCATAAACTTAAAACGTCATCTGAATAGGGAAAAAAAACTTTGGGGATATATATATATATATTATATTTCACTTCTCAGTCACTCAAGTCTATACTATGTGAACCATTGTTATTATTATTACATTTGGAATCAGTGTCACTCTTTTGATATCGGTCCTTCTTTGGTAGAAATTTTTTTGTGTTTTTTACATCTTTCTGATAAAAAGTGAAATGATATATGGAATGTATTTTACATTTTTCTTATAATAAAAAAGTAAATATTTATTATTATATAATATTACTGTAAATAATAAAGAATAGAAAAAAATATATTTTTATCTAATTAATTTACACAAAATTTCTGATAACAAGAAATTAACTTTAGTATCGAAGTACTTCTTGCATGTACTCTGCTCTTGTTTCCGAGATCACAAAAAATTATTAAATTAATATTTTAGAAATATTATTATTATTATTATTATATCAAAATTTTATATAAACAAATATATATATATATATATATATATAAATATATAT
>Ga0209700_102318_pt1 | contig 38849 bp, 42 predicted proteins | sample SiratroredBW_FD_187528 | JGI IMG/M metagenome (GOLD analysis project Ga0209700, IMG submission 187528) | Root nodule microbial communities of legume samples collected from California, USA - Siratro red BW (SPAdes) (version 2) | ecosystem: Host-associated > Plants > Roots > Nodule | place: USA...
TTTTTTTGACGAAGAGTAACTTACAAAAAAATTTCTTTTCCACTTCCTTGACCCATTGATCACTTATTTCATGAGATTAGCACAATTCGATAAGATTTTAGATAATCTAATTAAAATAGGTAAATCTTAATGGTTTACTTAATAATAGTTTAAATTTTATCAATTAATATTATCTTTCCAAGACAACTATTTACGACGATTTTGACATAATAGAATATTTTTTTAAAATTATATACTAAATTAGTAAAAAATGTCAGTATTAAGAATAATGATTTTAATAAATCTCATAAAATGATTCGGATAATTTTTCTCAATGTATCAAACATTATAGAGTCATCTAATATTTTTTAAAGCAAGTGTACAAAATTGTTTAAGCAGTGACTAAGAGTTGTTAATTTCTTTGATAAAATGATAAGCAACATGTTGGTTTACACCCCGTTGACTCTAACATGGGCTATATTCAGTTAATTACAAAGGGTTCCAGTAATCAATCATGGTTACAAGTATTATCACTACTGTTTTTAGCTTATAATAAGTAAAAAAAGTCACTTTTGTCTATCTATTAATATCCCTTTAAGATCAAATGTGGATACACAATGTTACTCACAACTAAGCATACAAAATCATTGCTAGATGTACAACAAACTTTGTCTAACATAATGATGGAAACCCAATTACGTTCACAAAGATGCTAATAAGAAATGTACACTTCAAGCTTCACAGATGCAACACAAGAAACAATGAACTAGGCTTCAAAGAAAGGTGATCTCACTTGGTTTCTAAGGCTTTTAGATCTCAACTCTCTTAATAAAGGTTGATGTATAAACCTAGGATGACTTGGATGGATTATTTAAAGGTTCAAGGTGAGTTTTGGATAGTTTCTTGGAAGGTTCTTGGAGGGTAACTATGGTTACTCTGTGGAAGTTATTGAAAAAAAAGGGTGATGTTTTTTGGTTATCTTTCTAGATCTTTTTATTGAACTGATTTTTCTGTAGATTGACTAAGAAAGGTTTAGAGCTAGGTCTGGTAAATTTTATAGGTGATTTGGGTGGTGAAAAGAGAAATAGATTGGTAGTTATAACTAGCCAAGGTATGAAAGTTTTTCTTGATTTTCTTAGAGATACAAAACGGTGTGGTTGGTGTTGTGTGATTGAGGTTGAGTTGCTTATTAGGGGTTTTGAGTTGTTCTTGGAAAACTTTAGGTGGTGGATAAATAAGAGATGGGAGGCTTCACATAAACACAATTATGATGCAAGAAACAAAAACAATGGATGATAGGAAAAATAACAAAAATAATTGGAATAGAGGTAAGATAAGGTGATGATTACTTTGCGGAATGTACACGATTTATGGAGATTGACTGAAACCTTTGAGGGTCTCATGACACACTTTTTAAAAGCTCCAAGAAAGCAAGAGAATGAGACATGTTAGAGTATAACACTAAAGCACAAAACAAGATAATGCATTGTTTGTAAGAAGAATGTTTTGAGCATGATCATGTAAGACTCTTACCATTTTCTCCGATATGATGACAAATACACCGGTCACAAATGCAACAAGTAATAAATATATTGTTCTCTCTAAAGGGACTTGTGCAATATACGATAATAAATACAATTATAACAACATTAGTCTACAAAGAATTACAAAGTTTTAATTTTACGCAAAAAAAAAAATAAAAAAATAAAAATATATTTTTTGTATTTTTAATGAGTACTTGGAGTGTGGATAAATAATGGAAATGATATGAAAATGCAATTGCTAGGTTAAACTTTCCTCACTCTCATACATAAAATCAATTACTTTTTCTTTAAACAAATATTAATGTCAACCCAGAATAATACCCAAATCCTAATACTTAGGTGAATTAGCCCAAACTTATTTATTAACCTTCAATTCTTTATTCAATTATATAAATAAAACTTGCAATCGTCACAAGGGTCTTAAAATAATGAGTAAATCATGCTTTATTCCTAGATATAAGCTTTCATTTGGTATTTCAATCCCGATCCAGGTTTATAAATGATATTTCGCAATGTCCTAAGAATAAATTATCATGCCATGAATTAACATAACAAGCATTAATGCACATAATCAAAATACTATCATTTTGAAAGAAAAACATCTATGTAAAGACATATTTATGAAAACCAATATTGATTACATGAAAATTCAAACAGTTACATCTAATCCCAATAAGATAGAAAGATGAACAATGGAAGAAGATGGATATACAAAGAGGAGAAAACGAAAACCCTCCAAACCCTAGCCGTCATCCTATGATGCAATCCTGCCTTTAAGACTACAGACAAGAATAAAGAGGTAACTGAGTTAGAATCTTGATCAGGAGTTTATCATGAGTTTGGACCTAATTGGGCTTGTTTGGGCCTCCAAACAAACCTTTGGGCCCAAGTTCAAAATTGGAGAAGATCACTCTAAAGACTTTGGTTCAAGATTACAAGACCTCTACTTGTAAAAATTGTATAGAGTAGTGTAGAGTTTATTTTGAGACTTGTATTTTGAGTGAAGCAAAATAGGAATTTATGTCTTAGGCCTTGTATCAAAATTACATAGGATGCCCACTTTTTAAGGCTTGTAAAACATGTCCAATAAGGTGCCAAATAAGCTTAAATAAGGGACCACATGTGAGACAAGTAGGTGCCACATGGAAGCTTGCATTCTAAGCTTCTTATACCACTTGTCCCATCTCATTTGAGAGGATATGAAGCTTGGGCTGCAAGTTACCATAGATACATGACACTCTTCCAATGGAGAGGATCCTCTCCACTCATGACCTAGGTCCAGACTGATTTGACTTGACCTATGCTTGGGATGACTCTACTCAACCTGGTTCCATGCAAACTCATCTCAACATTAGCCTGGGCCTACTCGACTCACTTGAGTGTGGGTTGATTTGGCTTGACCTAGACCTAGACTGACTAGACCAAACTTGAGTTTGGATTGATTGGGCTTGCCCTACTCTACAGAAAGTGGGTCGACCTCGACTCAAATGAACATGGATTTGCCCCTAGTTAACTAAATGTGAACTTGCCTTAACATGACTCGATCTAGCCCAGACAAAATCATCTCAACTTGGCCCGGACTGAATTGGCTCAACCTGACTTGAGTGACTCAACATGACTTAGGTCTTAACTTGATCTAACACAAGTTTAAGTTGACTTAACTTACTCTGACTCAAGCCGACTCAAGCCAACTCAACTTAACCTTGCATAAGTCAAACTCGATGCTACCTTACTTAAGCTCAATCTAAAATTTCATAATTTGAAAAAACTTAGGTGAATTTTAATTTTTTATTTTCAAAATAAAAACTTATCGAATTTATATCTAATTAAAATCTAATTAAATGAATTAGATTTAAAACTCAAAACTATAGATTTGAATTTGAGATAAATTCATTTATATAAACTTAAAACTAATATAAATTTGCATTGGATTTGATAATTTGGGATATTAGCCCGTGCGTTATTTTTAATATAATATTGTTAGATGAAATTAAAAGGAATCTCAACTCTTTTATTAAGATTAAAGAAAAACTCACATTAATATAATAAAATGTAAAATAAATAATTTCCTTAAATATATGATAATGCAATAAAATATTAATTAAAATAATCACAATGTTTTAAAGAAGGTGAGCCAACTAGCAATCATGTGAGGTAAAAAGAAAATAATCATATTTTATGTAAACCTTTCTACGAGTCACATGTGGAAGAGACGAGTTTACATTGTTGTTTGTAATTAATACATATAACAGTGAAAAAAATAAATAAGAAGAACATAATGATAGAAAAAAAAATGAAAAAAATAATGACAAATGTTTATAGAATTAAAACATTACTATTAAAGAATTAACTAATCTCAACTCATTCACACGAGACAACTAAAACATAACGTGTATTTAATGTAATACACTGCTAAATAACATAATCCACAATTAAATAACACAATCCACTATTAAAGTTCTATTATTAATTAACTTTCGATTCCCTACAAACATGATTGTAATTAAATTTTTAAGAATTTTTTTAGCTTACTATTTTTCAGGACAAAATTAAAGACAACATACGTTGAAGGATTTACTGACTAGTCAAGCCAAAACTGCAGAAAAACTAAATTCGAGCGTTCAAAATTTAAATTTTTAAATAAATAAGAAAGTTTAGTTTTTTCCGTTCTTTTTATCTATTTAGACGTACTCGAAATATTTAATTATCTTATAAAGCATCTACGTTGTATGGGTAAAAATATTTAGTTACTAATAAAAGAAAGCATTTACGGTGTCTATCAGCCGCAGCCGAGCCACAGCACACAGGTTCCTAGTTCACGACCGAACCTACCCATATGGTAGGACCCACCCGTGGAGCGGCTTTAGCATGCCACATAGAACAGCTCACACGTGGCGTCACTGCGAATCCAAAGCTGTCCTCAAAGAAAACAGAACAGTGATGAGGTCGAAGTTGGTAATTACACAAACAACACCAGCAAGCACAACAAGAACAAGACGTGGTCCCCACACTTCCTCCTCCTAACCCCTCTTCTTCCTTATATATCCACCTTCTCCTCTCCTCACGACAACCCTCACACACACCACATGCCCTCAGCCTTCGCTCTCTCTCTTCCTCTCCCTTCCTCTATCCTTCCTCAGGTTCGGTATTCTGTCTTCATCATACCAGACAGTCCTTGTTCTGATTCGAAAGATATTTCCTCGCAACCCCTGCTTCTCGAGCCACATAACCGGAATCCGGATCTTCAACAAATAAATCCAGATCTGTTTCTCTTCATGTGAAAATACCTCCAATCCGTTGTATTTCTTTTGGATATATTTATCTTCCTATACTTTGTCTGTTTAGGCAGTTGTAACAGAATCTGGACGCTCAAATAAGACTCCCACAAGTGCCAAAAATCTTCTCACAAGTTAACTCAATTAAAACTAAAGAAGCGCCAGGGTTTTACCTTTCCATTTCTATATTTGCTATTTTCTTCTAGTCGACAATGTCGAACGCTTTGTCGTTCACGCTCCCCGCTCTAAACAACCCTCAAATAACCGCTCTCAATAACCCTAGCAAAGCGCGTCTGCGTCTGAGGAGTAGGGTTGCACGATGCTCTGCCTCGACCGTAGAGAAGAAAAGACTGTTCGGCGCGGAGGTTCGGTCGAGCGGGTTTGACCGGATCCGGCTGCTGCAACCGGGGCGGTTGCCGAAATGGAGGGTGGCGGTCCGGTCAGCCTTCTCCGCCGTGCCGGAGAAGCCGCTGGGGCTGTATGATCCGGCGATGGACAAGGACTCGTGCGGGGTGGGGTTCGTGGCGGAGTTGTCGGGAGAGTGTAACCGTAGAACGGTGCGTTTTGATTTGGTTTTAGATTTGGATGTAACTTGGTCTTGAAGACTGATGAGGTGCGTTTATTTTTGTGCGTGTGCACTGCAGGTAACCGACGCGCTGGAAATGTTGGTGAGGATGACGCACAGAGGTGCTTGTGGATGCGAAGCCAACACAGGAGATGGTGCTGGAATTCTTGTTGCTCTGCCTCATGTCTTTTACCAGGAGGCACGTTTTTTGTTTGAGCCTTTTAATTTTACAAAATATCTACCTGTATTTTTTTGTTTGCGTTCTTTTAGTTTTACAAATATCTAGCTCTTTTTGTCTTCGTTCGTGTGTAGGTGTGTTTATATATATATATATATATTAAGTGAAAAGTGGATTCTTGTCAGTAATTTGATTTTCAACTAATAATTAATCCATATTAAATGATGATTTCATAATTAATTCTACAAATATCATTAAATGGTGATTTTTAAGACAAAATTTGTAGGATTTATAATGATTACATTTATATCAATAAAAAGATATAGATAAATTTTTTTATATTAATAAAAACATAATAAATATGATATTTCTATTTCTTCTAATATAGCTAGTAAAAATAGTATTAATAAAAAACATATAAATAAATATATATATTCTAACTTTTAACATGAATATCAATTTACTTTACATAATAAACATGATATTTCTATTTCCTCTAATATAACTAGTAAAAAAAAGGATTGATTAACTAATGAAAAAAGTATTGATGAACTAATGCTTCGAAGGTTTTATAGAATTAAGCGTTTGTAAGCATCTTATAAATGCATTTCATTTTTAAAATGTCTATTACATTCTTTCTATAACTTTTTTTATAACATAAAATTGACAATCGACATTTGAACAAATTTGTCGTGTTTATATCTTCGAAATGTATCTTTTCCTTAACTATTTCATCATTTTTTTTTCTTCAAAACATCTTCTCGATTCGGTTTGTCTAGAAACAATAATGTCATCTTGAATAAATAAATATCGAGACAGGCATTGTTGATTCATGGTTTTGAGTTCTACTATTCTTGTGAGATGTATGTTGTTAGATGAGACATCTCGATTTTTATATCTATGTTTCACTCAACTTTCTAGAAATTTTATCATACCCTAACAATATGTGTGTGTTTGTTTATTGAAAATTTCCATTGAAAATAAAGATATCTTTATGATTTTTCTTTTGTTCTTCTTCTGAAAGTACGTACGATTTTAGTTTCGATTGAAGATTATTTATTTACTAAAAGCAGCTTGATTTATTTTAGATTTTTTTTTCTTACTTTCAATTCAATCAGCTAGAGAAATTATTTATTTTTATGGACCGATTCAATAATAATAAGCATTAAATGTTGACGCTTACTCTTTTTCTTTCTATAATTTTCCTTTTTATTTTTTCCCCTTGTTATTCGTTTGTTGATGGCTACCTATTTTTTTTTACGAGATTATTATTCGAAATTGTATTATAATGGTAGGAACATAATTTTCCTCTCAATTAATAGAATTATTTTTATACTAAAGAGCTTCTCATTTGCTTTTTCTTTTTTCCTTTTCCCCGGAGGCTTTTAATTTTTATATAATTATTAGGTTGTAGATAAAGATTAAATAATACTTAATTGCATTAATATAAATTCTGATTGGCTCATTCTTTGCCTTTAACCTTTTAGTTGGTGAAAAATAAAGAAAAAAATATTTGATTTATTGGTACATTGCTTATATTAAGTAATAGGTTTGTCTTGTTGCAGGTTGTGGATTTTGAGCTTCCTCCCCAAGGAAAATATGCAGTTGGCATGTTTTTCTTGCCAAAGTCTGAAAATCGAAGGGAGGAAAGCAAAAAATTATTTACCAAGGTAAATCTGATTTCGAAGTTTCTGTTTCTGATATTTAATTTGAACTGATTTCATGTATAATAATGGCTTTTGAATCTGTTCTTTTTATGATACTTTTTAAAATATTTTGATCATGCTGAACTGTCCCCCACCAGCTAAAATTCTCTTTAATACTCTGTGCCATATCGTTTTATGATTACTGTAATTATTATTTTATATTTTACTGACAATTGTTAGTAACTATGCTTTGCTTCTGGTTTAAGGTTGCTGAATCTCTGGGGCACACTGTTCTTGGTTGGCGGTCTGTACCCACTGATAACACAGGTTTGGGCAAATCGGCCCTACAGACCGAACCAGTGATTGAACAGGTTTTTCTTACGCCAAGTGCTGAATCAAAAGTGGATTTGGAAAGACAGGTATATTTTCTGCACGTTGACATTGGTGGCAAGACAGTTCTGTTAAAATATTTAAGTGAACAAAATGATGGAAACATATTTCTTTCCCATGAAAAAGGTTAAGTTTTTTTAGATATAAAATCATGGTGAGATTTGAATTTATTGCTGAACAAAGTTTGGTTCAGCTCATTTTTTGTATTGCTGTATGATTAATTCTAAGTGATAATTAAATAGAAGTTAAAAGATGCTTGGTTTTTGCAGATGTACATATTAAGGAAGCTCAGCATGGCAGCTATTACATCTGCATTAAACCTCCAAAATGATGGCATTACTGATTTCTATATCTGTTCACTTTCATCAAGGTGTGTTGTCAAGAGTAGACCTCATTTTCTCCAGTAAATTATGTTTACTGCAAAAGTTATGTAGTCAATATAGAATTCCTGATGGTTATCCAATATTGTACAGGACTGTTGTTTACAAAGGTCAGCTAACACCAGCTCAGTTGAGGGATTATTATTTTGCTGATCTTGGCAATGAAAGGTTTACGAGCTACATGGCCCTGGTAAATATATTAACCCATTAACCTATTTTCTTTCTCCACTAACTCTATACTCCAACAAACAGCATGGGAACAACCAGTAACTGAAGATATGCAAGGTTGGGGAATGACTTCTGAGGCATTGAGGTTTGAATGATCTCTTAAGTTCTTCCGCTTCCTTGATTACTGTTTGAGTTTGGATGCTGGATTGGATGCAATGGTTGTGTTGGTAAGAAAGTTCATTATCAAGATAAATCATGTTTGCAGAAATTTCTGCTGATGCTTTCTGTCGGTAGTTGATCTGGAGGACAATTTCTTCGAAGTGGTGGAGTGAAAAACCATTTTTGGTGAAAGTGAATAGGATATTTAGGATTTCTAGAATTTCTACTGGCACTTGATATATGCGTTTACCTGGAATAAACAGCATTTTTGCATTTGATTTTCTACACTGTTTTATATTCTGTTTGGTGTGCATATGTGCAGATACATTCACGGTTTTCTACGAATACTTTTCCTAGTTGGGATCGTGCTCAACCTATGCGTGTATTAGGACACAATGGGGAAATCAACACACTCAGAGGCAATGTTAACTGGTATGCCTTGAATAAGTCTTTGCCTTACTGTAGTTTGATGGTATGATCCATAAGAGTGAGTTGTTATTTCACTGCAAATTTAAATGGTGTATCAGCATTATACTCAAGATGCTGCAATGAATGAATGGTAAATAGTCTGTTAATTACATGATTGTATCTTTATTCCTCCACAAAATATGGATATTGTGTTAGTTGAGTGTGTATCAAGCTTGGTGCTAGATGATTATGGGTGGTTATAAAAGCATTGGAAATTGTGTAGGGTGTACTTATTGCATTTTGATAGATGTAGTATTGTCTTATTTCTTAGGATGAAGGCACGTGAGGGTTTACTAAAATGCAAGGAGCTTGGTTTATCAGAGAATGAATTAAAGAAGCTTTTGCCCATTGTGGATGCAAATTCATCCGATTCAGGTGAAATCTAAATATTCTATTAGCACCCTAGACTATGGTCATATAGTGAATTCTAATGGGTAGTTTTTATATTGCAGGAGCTTTTGATGGTGTGCTTGAATTTTTGCTTCATTCAGGAAAAAGTCTCCCTGAAGCTGTTATGATGATGATTCCTGAAGCATGGCAAAATGACAAGAACATGGATTCTCAGCGTAAAGCATTTTATGAATATTTCTCAGCTCTCATGGAGCCATGGGATGGGCCAGCTCTTATATCATGTAAATTTTGCCGGGGCTGCAGTTCTATCACATGTTAATGTCCTATTCGTATTGGATTTATGATTTGGCACTAATCTAATTTAATCTAATATCACTACAGTTACTGATGGTCACTATCTTGGAGCTACACTGGATAGGAATGGACTGCGACCAGGCCGTTTCTATGTCACCCATAGTGGACGAGTTATCATGGCAAGTGAAGTTGGGGTTGTTGACATTCCACCGGAAGATATATGTAGGAAAGGTAGACTAAATCCTGGCATGATGCTTCTGGTTGATTTTGAGAAGCATGCAGTTGTAAATGATGATGCGTTAAAAGAGCAGTACTCATTGGCAAGACCTTATGAGGATTGGCTTAAAAATCAGAAAATTGAACTCAAAGACATTGTTGATTCTGTTCCTAAATCTGCAAGAGTACCTCCACCTATAGCAGGAGTGGCTCCAGTAAGTATAACATGAGTACTGATGTGAACAACTCACAAATTTCTTGTAGACAAGTCTAATTGTGGCATCTTCAATAATTGCAGCCATCTAATGATGATGTAGATATGGTAAATATGGGCATTCATGGCTTACTGGCTCCATTGAAAGCTTTTGGGTATGCGACATCCAACATTAATATTTGTTCAATTTTATCTGCAGTGTTTATGAAGAAAATGTTTTTTATATGCTGCTTTATTAATGCAGATATTCAGTTGAATCATTGGAAATGCTGTTGCTTCCAATGGCGAAGGATGGTGTAGAAGCCCTTGGGTCAATGGGAAATGATACACCACTAGCTGTCATGTCTAATAGAGAGAAACTTACTTTTGAATATTTCAAGCAAATGTTTGCTCAAGTGACAAACCCTCCTATTGATCCTATTAGAGAGAAAATAGTCACTTCTATGCAATGTATGGTTGGTCCAGAAGGCGATCTGACTGAAATCACGGAGGAGCAATGCCACCGCCTTTCCCTCAAAGGTCCCCTTTTATCCACTGAAGAAATGGAAGCTATTAAAAAAATGAATTATAGGGGATGGCACAGTAAAGTTATAGACATAACGTACTCAAAGGAACGTGGTAAGGGAGGGTTGGAGGAAGCCTTGGACAGGATATGTGCAGAAGCTCATGATGCAATTAATGAAGGCTATACCACACTTGTGCTGTCTGATAGAGGTATTACACCCCTGGAGACCTTTTATTGCTTAAAGTACTTCTTAACTGTGTATGTCAATCTAATTTATTTACATCTGTGATTGAATCTGTAGCCTTCTCAAGGAAACGTGTCGCCGTGAGCTCTCTCCTAGCTGTTGGTGCTGTCCATCAACATCTAGTTAAAACACTTGAGCGCACTAGAGTTGCCTTGATAGTTGAATCTGCTGAGCCACGTGAAGTGCACCATTTCTGTACACTTGTTGGTTTTGGTGCTGATGCTATATGCCCATATTTGGCTATTGAGGCAATTTGGCGACTGCAGGTTGATGGAAAGATCCCGCCTAAAGCAAGTGGTGAATTCCACTCAAAAGAAGAGTTGGTCAAAAAGTATTTCAAAGCAAGCAACTATGGAATGATGAAGGTTCTTGCCAAGATGGGGATATCAACTTTGGCTTCATACAAAGGTGCTCAGATTTTTGAAGCTCTGGGTCTTTCATCTGCAGTGATTGAAAAGTGCTTTGCTGGGACTCCAAGTCGAGTTGAAGGTGCAACATTCGAGACACTTGCTCGTGATGCTTTTCAACTGCATGAGTTGGCTTTTCCTTCCCGTATTTTCTCTCCTGGGAGTGCAGAAGCTGTAACGTTACCAAATCCTGGTGATTATCACTGGAGAAAAGGTGGTGAAGTTCACCTGAATGATCCTCTTGCTATAGCAAAGCTTCAAGAGGCTGCCAGAACTAACAGTGTAGATTCATATAAACAGTATGCTAAGCTCATTCATGAATTGAACAAGGCTTGCAATTTACGGGGACTCCTGAAATTTAAAGAGACAGCTGTTAAAATTCCTATTGATGAAGTGGAGCCTGCTAGCGAAATAGTAAAACGGTTTTGCACTGGGGCCATGAGTTATGGGTCAATATCATTGGAGGCACACACAGCATTAGCAATGGCTATGAATAAAATTGGAGGGAAATCCAACACAGGTTTGTCAAACATTTTGGAAGAATATCCAAGCAGTTTTTTCTAAACTTTTAAATATATTTGCGTAGCAAGTTTTCCAGCATCGTTTTCCCCCAAAAATATCCACAATATCCTGAGTTCCTTACCACTTGAGTTTCTATTTGTATTGGATGATGATTAATCTCATCAATTTATGAGATTATCTGATGATTGATTTCTTGCATATTTGTCATAGGTGAGGGAGGGGAGCAACCATCTCGAATGGAGCCTCTTCCTAATGGCACAATGAATCCCAAAAGGAGTGCCATTAAGCAAGTGGCTAGTGGGAGATTTGGAGTTTCAAGTTACTACCTTACAAATGCTGATGAACTACAGATAAAAATGGCCCAGGTAATTCTTAAAGTTAGTCTATTGAATTGAGGTTATTGTCCTCTTTCTCAAGTATCAAGAAATTTCATTGACTGGTCTCCATACCCTGCATTACTGTTAAGAGTTAAATTTCTATTGTATATGAATTTATATTCATGGCAGATGATGCTATGATTTCAAGGCACCTCTGGGTGCTCTTGTGTCGTTAAGTATATATACATGCATTTGACCTTTGGTAAGGTTCGATACAAACTGTAGTTTTTCACTTAACAGAGGATATTGTCTTAACATAATTGTCATCTATAGGGAGCAAAACCTGGTGAGGGAGGTGAACTTCCTGGCCACAAGGTTATAGGAGACATTGCTGTTACTAGGAATTCAACTGCTGGGGTAGGACTTATCAGTCCACCTCCCCATCATGATATTTATTCAATTGAAGACCTTGCCCAACTAATTCATGATCTGAAGGTATTTTCATCTGAGGATTCTATTTCTCAATCAGTTCTTTTAATTGAATATTCCCTAAATAGACGTTAATCCTGATTAATGCCGTTTTGTTAATTTGTAGAATGCCAACCCAACTGCTCGGATTAGTGTGAAGTTGGTATCTGAAGCCGGAGTGGGGATTATTGCTAGTGGAGTTGTTAAAGGCCATGCCGACCATGTGTTGATCTCAGGTCATGATGGAGGTACTGGGGCATCCAGATGGACTGGCATAAAGAATGCTGGGCTTCCTTGGGAACTTGGTCTGGCTGAGACCCACCAGACTTTGGTTGCTAATGATCTACGTGGTCGCACAGTCCTCCAAACTGACGGGCAACTGAAAACGGGGAGAGATGTGGCCATAGCTACTCTGCTTGGTGCTGAAGAGTTTGGTTTCAGTACTGCTCCACTCATCACTCTTGGTTGCATCATGATGCGGAAGTGCCACAAGAACACATGTCCAGTTGGCATTGCTACTCAAGATCCCGTACTCAGAGAAAAGTTTGCTGGAGAACCTGAGCATGTTATCAACTTCTTTTTCATGGTGGCAGAAGAAATGAGAGAAATTATGTCCCAGCTTGGGTTTAGGACAGTTAATGAGATGGTTGGTCGATCTGATATGCTTGAAGTTGATAAGGAAGTCATTAAGAGCAACGAGAAACTAGAGAACATTGATCTCTCACTATTGCTTAGACCTGCAGCTGAATTGCGGCCCGAAGCTGCTCAATATTGTGTGCAAAAACAGGATCATGGTTTGGACAATGCCTTGGATAACAAGCTCATAAGTCTGTCTAAGGCTGCTTTGGAAAAGGGTCTCCCTGTATACATTGAGACTCCAATCTATAATATAAACCGTGCAGTGGGAACTATGCTTAGCCATAAGGTGACTAAACGGTACCACCTAGCTGGTCTTCCCAACGACACTATTCATATCAGATTTACTGGCAGTGCAGGCCAGAGTTTTGGTGCATTCCTCTGTCCTGGTATCACTTTGGAACTTGAGGGTGATTGTAATGACTATGTTGGTAAAGGATTATCCGGTGGCAAGATTGTAGTGTATCCTCCAAAAGGAAGTAATTTTGACCCTAAGGAAAACATTGTGATTGGTAATGTGGCTCTCTATGGGGCCACTCAAGGGGAAGCTTACTTCAATGGGATGGCAGCAGAAAGATTTTGTGTCCGTAATTCTGGGGCTAAGGCTGTTGTGGAAGGTGTTGGTGATCATGGGTGTGAGTACATGACTGGAGGGACTGTTGTTGTGCTGGGGGAAACTGGTAGAAATTTTGCTGCAGGTATGAGTGGCGGGATTGCTTATGTTCTAGATTTGGAGGGAAAATTTCAATCTCGATGCAACTTGGAACTAGTAGATCTGGACAAGGTTGAAGAGGAAGAGGACATTTATACACTTAGAATGTTGATACAGCAGCATCAGCGTCACACAAATAGTCTGCTTGCTAAAGAAGTGCTGGATGATTTTGAGAATCTTCTTCCTAAATTTATCAAGGTTTTCCCTCGGGAGTATAAACGTGTTCTAGCCAGTATGAAGTCTGAGGAAGCCTCCAAAGATGCAGTGGTGCATGCAGCAAAAGATGCAGAAGAGCAAGATGATGAAGCACAAGCAGTAGAGAAGGATGCTTTTGAAGAACTTAAGAAACTGGCAACTGCATCTTTGAATGAGAAACAGAGTCAGGTTAGTTTGTTTCTTACATGTGAATAACTTACCCGGAAAATGTGAGTACGTAGAGTAATTTTTACACAGTTTATCCTGGTTGATGTCTTTGAATATCTGCAGGCTGAGACACCCAAGAGGCCAAGTCGAGTCACTGATGCCATTAAACATAGAGGTTTTGTTGCTTATGAGCGCGAGGGTGTTCAGTACAGGGATCCTAATGTTCGCATGACTGATTGGAAGGAAGTGATGGAGGAGACAAAACCTGGTCCACTGTTGAAAACACAGTCAGCCCGTTGCATGGACTGTGGTACCCCTTTCTGTCATCAGGTGTGCATTTCCACTTCTAAGTTTTCATTTTTAGTTTACAACTTACATATTCTCTTCAAAGGTTTTCTGAACCTGCATTTAAACTGAAGATATTTGCATAATATTTCAGGAAAATTCTGGATGTCCTCTTGGAAATAAAATACCAGAATTTAATGAGCTAGTATACCAAAATAGGTGGAAGGAAGCATTAGAGAGGCTTCTTGAAACGAATAACTTTCCCGAATTTACTGGTCGGGTGTGCCCAGCACCTTGTGAAGGTTCTTGTGTCCTTGGTATTATTGAGAACCCCGTATCCATTAAAAGCATTGAATGTGCCATAATAGACAAGGCTTTTGAGGAGGGTTGGATGGTGCCACGACCTCCGGTCAAAAGAACTGGGTAGGCTGTTTTTCTTCTTAGCATCTCTTCAGTTTTATTTATTTTTATTCTGTTGTTCCTTTTCAGCAGATATGTATAACCCACCAAGTTGATGTTCAGTAGTTTTCTGGTTTCAAAATGTTCAAGTCTGCTTCAATAATTAGCAAAATTTAATTGGAACGTTTTATTAGTTTTTGAAATTTGACTAGTGTTACCATTAAGTAATATCTTTCCTGATACAGGAAACGACTAGCCATCGTGGGAAGTGGACCAGCTGGTTTGGCAGCTGCTGATCAGCTAAATAAAATGGGTCATACGGTAACAGTGTATGAAAGAGCTGATAGGATTGGAGGGCTTATGATGTATGGGGTCCCCAACATGAAATCTGACAAAGTGGATGTAGTTCAACGACGAGTGAATCTTATGGCGGAGGAGGGAGTAGATTTTGTGGTGAATGCTAATGTTGGACATGATCCTTTATACTCTCTTGATCGGCTTCGGGAGGAAAATGATGCCATTCTCTTGGCTGTAGGATCTACAAAGCCTAGGTGAGGCAGTGACATTGAGTCTTATTTATTACCTATTTGATTTAGTTCAATTTCTTTGAGTAAGTGTACTGAGAATTATATAAATCATTTCATGTAGGGATCTTCCTGTACCTGGTCGGGAGTTGTCAGGAGTCCATTTTGCCATGGAGTTTCTCCATGCAAATACTAAAAGCTTGCTTGATACTAATCTCGAGGATGGTAACTATATTTCAGCCAAGGGCAAGAAAGTTGTGGTCATTGGTGGAGGTGACACTGGCACAGATTGCATAGGAACATCCATTCGTCATGGTTGTAGTAGCATTGTAAATCTTGAACTCCTTCCTCAGCCCCCACCAACTAGGGCTCCCGGTAACCCATGGCCTCAGGTTAGATTTGGATTGCTAGTTTTGAAATTCTGTCATGTATCTTCTTAGTAGTACACAACCACAAATTGGACACTTGTAATTAGTAGTAACGGCTAAATAGGTGCCAATATAACTTTGTTCATATTAACTGTTATTGATTTGAGTCGTTGAGCTTAAATCGCATTATTTGTGGAATGCAGTGGCCTCGCATATTTCGAGTAGATTACGGTCACCAAGAGGCTGCTGCCAAATTTGGCAAAGATCCAAGATCGTACGAGGTTCTGACTAAGAGGTTTATCGGAGATGAAAATGGAGTTTTGAAAGGACTTGAAGTGATTCGTGTTTGCTGGGAGAAGGATGAAACCGGCAAGTTTCAGTTTAAGGAAATTGAGGGTTCGGAGGAAATTATTGAGGCTGACCTAGTTTTACTAGCCATGGGGTTCCTTGGTCCCGAGCCTGTAAGTATCCATCAAAATAACTTTATTTTGTTTGCTCAAAAAAGCTACTAAACTGATAATGACACGTTTGCGGAAAAGTGAAAGGAAATAAGGAGCCTCTCTTATGTCTTACAAGAATAAATATTACACCTGGCATCTTTAGCATTCTTAGATAGCATGGTATCCATTCCTATTCTCTTACACTAATTTCTAAAAATTTCAAATTATCATTCCTTATGCATTGCATTAATGTTTTTTAATTATTTAAAAAAGTATAATATCAGAGATCCCTATAAAAGTTGTAAACGTTGAAAAAACCAGTAAATATGTGCACTATGAGAAAACTTCAGAGGTGTTTTGCTCGAACTTTTATTATGTTATAGCCAAGTTCAAACTTTGTAGTAATGTTTTTCCAACTGATCATATGCTTTGCTTTTGTTTCTGCCAGACAATTGCGGAGAAGTTGGGTTTGGATCGAGACAACAGGTCAAACTTCAAGGCTGATTATGGCCGTTTCTCAACTAATGTTAAAGGGGTGTTTGCAGCAGGTGATTGTCGCCGGGGTCAGTCCCTGGTGGTGTGGGCCATTTCAGAGGGACGACAAGCTGCGGCACGAGTCGACAACTACCTTGTCAAAGAAGATGATGACCACAGGAATCAGAATGGGCTTGCCAAGAGGCAGCAGGGGCTCAACAAGAAGCAGCAGGGCAGCAGCAAACACACGGTGATGACTTAGGTGGCTCTTGTAATCATGAAGTTCCCAAAGAACTGCACAGAATAAAATAAGATTGTTCTATGGTTCAGCCTGAGATTAATTGGTTTACTTAAGGTATTCTTGATTGGCAGCTGCTACCCCGAAGGGGCGAAATAATCAGAAATAAAGACAAATTTAGTGTGTAGGGAAAGCTAGAAGGACGTCTTCTTGGTGTTGGTGGGTCTTAGGTTATTACAGATTCGAGTTTCAGTTGTTCATAGTTTGTTTGTTATCATTCGGGCTTTATTGTTCGGAAGTTTAGCTCTATTAATTGGTAATGGTGACTATAATATGTAATGAAATGTACAGTTTGATAATTATTATTTGGATGCATCATTGTTTCAATTTTAAACATCTTTCGGAAAGTTAGCTAAGAAATGTTGTCATGATTAGCTTATTTCTTAAATGAAGTACTTTTGTTATATGTTTCTTAGAAGTTAGAATTTCAATTTTTAGAATATTGTTCGTAATTTCTTAGATGTTAGAATTTTACTTTTTTATAACTGCTTTTAAATTTTAAGATTTCAATTAGATAAATTTTCTTTATCCAAGCATTATAAATATTATAAATATTATAAATGTAAGTTTTTCATAATTCAGAAAAATAAGAAGAAATATCTCTTCATACATCTTTCTTTAATTTCATTCATTCTATTATTTTATATTTTCCTATCCGTAAAATTAATAATTGGTATCAAAGTTCCTTAAAGGATTGTGTGAGATTACGAGAAAAAAACGACATAGGCATAGGTAATGACTCATTTTGGTAAATGTACCAAGTCAAGAAGTAATATAGAGAAATAAGGGGTATTAGAGCTCCTTAAGGGCGGCCAGTGTGAGATTACAAAAAAAAAGTAATATAGAGAAATAAGGGGTATTAGAGCTCCTTAAGGGCGGCCAGTGTGAGATTACAAAAAAAAACAATATAGGTGATGACTCATTTTGACAAATATAGCAAGTCAAGAAGTAATATAGAGAAATAAATATACCAAATCAAGAAGTAATATAGAAAAATAAGTACAAGTGTGTGATGACTCATTTTGGCAAATATACCAAGTCAAGAAGTAATATAGAGAAATAAATATACCAAGTCAAGAAGTAATATAGAAAAATAAGTACAAGTGTCGAATTCACAGGGAATGGTATTAATCGAGCCTCAGAACAGATTGCAAATAGTAATGGGTTGTATAAAAACGAACAGTAAACAAAGTATAAATGCAATAATGGGGAAACTATATTGGGATTGAACTCATTAACTCAACTATTTGTATTCTTAACCATAAATCATTAATAACACATGTTTATCCTATGACTTTGCACAAATAAGATTCATTCAACCCGATTTCTCGTGTATTGAAATTCATAGGTTTTCTTGCATGATACTGTTATTCCTAGCTTTCATGGAGGGTGAACCCGCATTATGTACAGTTGTTTCACGCAACCATTACAATGTAACCCATCCCTGGTGTTGCATTGTAATGGATACTCTCAATGATTTCCAAACCTCAAAACTACTTTCCAGTTAATTTCAAGATTCTTAGTTCAAGAAACAGTTGCGCAAATGCTTCAAGCGTTAAGCACACACAAAGAATACAGTCTGAATAACTCATGCATTATCAAGATGAGCAGCAAGAAAACAAAGTGTCAGGAAATTGCATTCAATCCCAAAATAGAAGAAAATTAGTTACACATGGCAGCCATGAATACAAGAGACTTTCTTCTACAAGGCACTGTTCTTCACTGTAGCTGCCAGCCAGCTCTCCCTTTAATGAAGATTCTTTCCTCTTTTATACATCCTGCCAATTTTAGGTTTTTGTGCCAATTAAGTCTTTAGTGACTTCTAGCTCAATCTGAATTTGACGCTTAAGCAATTTGTCACTAACAATACTCTTCTTCTCTTTTGTATTTCTTTCACACTGTATTATCTTTCTTTTTTGGCTCATATTCTCTGATTCCTCTCAATTCTTCTTGAAATCCTTTTCTTTATCAATCTGGGGTCACAATGCACTCTTCATTAATTACAAGGCAAAATATGGACATTAAATGCTTGCTCTCAACATTAAAGACATTAAATCATCCAGAAATTATAGTTGAAAGCACTGAAATATAGCCTTTATCAACTCCCCCAACTTAAGTTCTTGCTTGGCCTCAAGTAAGAAAATGATTTTTCAAAACACAAAACTGTTTCGTGAACTTCCCGGGAATTTAAAACAAGATCAAATAGAGGGAAGCAAAATCAGTTTCACTCAAACATGCAAATCAATTCATGGGTTGATCAACTGGGAGATATTGCAAAAAGATTGCATAGACAAACAATTTCTACCAGCTATGACAGGATATCACAATGAGCTCTCAAATGTTTTTAAGTGTTTAACTCTAGCTCACATGGTGTTACCAAACCACAATTGCCTTTCATTTTCTACAGCCAATCACAAAACTGCATGAATCAAGAATCCCAAGGTCTTTTGTTGGTTGTAATGGGGCTGGGCTCCAAAAAATTCTTGTTTTTTAGATTGCAAAGAGCATGAACAATTTGGGAGAGCAATTATACACCTTAACCTCTTCACGGATTTTTCTTCTTTTGACCCCTCCCATTAAGCTTGTCATTTGATATTTTTTTCTTTGATTTTTCATTGAACTGCCAGCAAAAGCACATTTTTTTAGTCTGAATTGTGCCCAGTCTGCTTCAACTTTCTAATTTTGGTACACTTTTCTCATCTTCAATTGCATTGGTCTCATGGAATTAACCATTTTCAATAACCCTTAACTTAAGTGGTCCCGGTGTACTTTTACTCTCCTTTCACTGTTCATGCATAGGGTAGGATAGTTACACGTGGCTGGGGTTCACAATAAAAATTTAAAGCTCAAAAGGATTGTGCACAAAAAGGGTATAACAGTTAAAATAGTCTGACTTTTTGGCTCTGGTTTTCCTACTCACTATCCAAAAAACTTGCCTTAGTCATTTTCAATTAGCACACAATCAATAATAGTACAAAAAAAAAAAAAAAAAAAAAAAAAAAAAAAAAATCGAGCAACTATGACATATAATCATCATGCAAACCTCTTAAGCTCTCTATAGTTTTTCACTCTCGACCTCTCCTATCCTGCCAATTCGGTATCCATTATTCACCTACTCAATTTTTTTTACAATTTTCTTTTCAAATTAAATCAATCCACAAAATAACATGCATGTGAGATCCCAATTTGCATCCTCTAAATTATCTAATTCAATTCCTGTTGGTTCCACAAAATAATTCTGGCAAAATAGAGTATAACACTTTCAGCAAAGATATCACATATTTAGCAACAAACTTGGCTTAACTGCTTTCAAAACATCCCCATCCACATTCAAAACAGAGTATGGACATTCAGTGCAGATTTCATCAGATTCAGGCATCCATCAGTTGTTTACAGTCATCCCAAATTCATAAGTAGTTAGATTAACAGTCATCCACATCATCAAGCAGCAGAATAAGTCAACAGTCATCCAAAACACAAACGAAAAACAGTTAAAACAGTCATCCACATTAGCAAAATAAAAGTCAAGCCATTGTATGGTGGGATTTCCCTTAGCTGGGTTTTGGTCAATCGTCCCAAAAGAACCTATCCACATCCGAGAAGTTGTCATCCTCGTCCTCTGTTGTCCTCCATTCTTCATTCAAGGGATCTGGCTCAGGACCCATGTCTTCAGCATTTCTTGTGGATGGACCAACACCAGGGTCCTCAGCTTCTCCTTGCTCGTTGTTCCTGTCCTCCCTACAAAACGAGGCCTGTCCCCAGGCCAATTAAGAAAATCAGCAAAATGTTCAGGCTGCATCCATGGATTAGGATCACCTGCGGGGATATTATTATAGAGGGCTTGGAAGATATGCAGAATTGCCCGGTGCAATGAAGTGTTTTGCTTTTGGATATGCCTAAAATTTCTCATAAGACGGGCTTCCATTTCCTTCATTCTGGGGGAAGGAGAGCTGCAGGTTTTAGAGGTGGTCTTTGAACAGCTTCAGGATGTTCATCAGGGTTGACACAATACTTCTTAATATAGCCTTTGTTGATGGGTGGGCGAATCTTTGCATTCACATCTGGTATAATTCCCTGAGCTGCACACAAAGCTGTGATCACTTCCATATCCACAAATTTCTGAATCTTATCAGAAATAATTTTGGCAACATTCACAGACATCTCATCCTAAATAAGAGCAAAGAGCAAATTGCAGCATTGCATATTGAGATCAGAAACATGACCACTGGGAGCAATGTTGGCTAACATGAATGTTAGCCAAATTTGAGCCAAAGTGCGTATGTCTTTTCTTCGGATCCTCTTTGGTTGTCCTCTAGGGCCTCTTTGGAATGTGCGGTCAGGAATGCACAATGTATATGCCATAGTGGTTGGGTCAAACCCAAAAGGGTTGGATTTCATCCTCTGGTAAGTGCACAATTCTTCTTGACCAGGGAGAGGGTTGCTGAGAAAATCATCAATGGCCTGCAGATTATAGTAAACCCATTTGCCTTTCACCCTGGACTTGCATTATTCCCTTCTCTGTCTTTCTCCCCACACGTTTGCGTAAAACTCATATACCAGCTCCTTATCATACTTCTTCATGGGTTCGGCCAGTTTGTGCCAGTTCCTTCGCACAACTCCCTTCAGAAAAATGTTGAACTCTCCTGCTTCTAGTTCCACTCTTCTTTCAGGTATGAAACTCCATCTTTTGAGCTCCATAAAGCGTCGCTCCTTGTAAGGGTTCAACAGTCGTGGTGCCGATTGACCACCATCATCATCAGATGACTCAATCTCAAAGACATTGTCCACTATTGGTGCTCGACTGTACCTCGACAACTTCCTCTTTCTCCTAGCAGTGCTTTTAGTGCGAGGCATCTGCTCAAAGTGTCAACAACACAACAAACCCCAGATTGATTAACACACAAGCAATGTAGAGTATCTAACCCCCAAAACAGGGAACAAGGTACAAATCTCAACAAACAACCCTAACCACTCTCTATTAATCTTTTTCTTTCAAAAACAAAGTAGGAATGCATTTCCTAACTATGATCAGACAAAATGCTCCTAAGGTTCCTTTTATGGTTCTCATGTAGAGGTAAGTTATGAGATTTTTTTTTTGAGATTTAAAGCACTTACCTTTGTAGAGAACGCGAGTGAGGAATGATCAGAGTGGAATGGGATGAACAATGCAGAAGATGAACAAATGCAATGGTAGATTTTAGGAGTGAGAACAGAGAAAATGGTTAGGGTTTAGGCTAGGTTGCGCGAGAAAAGAAATGAGTCACCTCAGCTATTTAAATACAATTTTTCTAAAAGGCGCCAAGAGACCAAGCCTAAGCAATTTTTCTAAAAAGCGCCAAGAGACCAAGCCTAAGCTTGCAATTTAGCTCAAGCATCCCCACACTAAACTCACTAACTAAATAAACTGCCAAACATCATATTCATCCTCCAACAACATTGTTACTTCCTAAAAACAGATTACTCCTAAGATGCATCTACTACCAAATTAAAAACATCAAATTAAAAAGGAAACAAAGATTGAAATCTCTGGGTTGCCTCCCAGCAAGTGCTCGTTTAATGTCAGATAGCTTGACTCCTGATCACTATGCTTCTTTGAAGTGAATTACTGTGGCCAGTTTCTCAACATCACCACCTTGGTAGTGCTTGAGCCTTTGGCCATTTACCCACCAACTTCTCTTTGAAGTTGGGTCTTCTATTTCAACTGCTCCATCAGATTGAACTTGCTTAACAGTGAATTGGCCTGACCATTTGGACTTTAGCTTCCCTGGGAACAATCTCAGCCTTGAATTGAATAGCAGAACTGCTTGTCCTTCAAGAAATGTTCTATGCAAAAGTTTCTTGTCATGATGCTTCTTGGTCCTTTCCTTGTAAAGTCGAGAGGAATGGTAAGCATTGAGTCTCGTTTCCTCCAATTCATGCAATGTCCTCTTCTTTTGTGCTTCCTTGGAGTTAAAATTCAACAACTTCAAAGCCCAATAAGACTTGTGCTCCAATTTCAACAGGCAGATGACATGTTTTGCCATAAATCAATTGAAATGGGGAGAGGCCTATTGGTGTCTTAAATGTTGTTCTATACGCCCATAGTGCTTCATCTAGCTTGATTGACCAATCCTTCCGAGTAGAGCTGACTGTCTTCTCAAGGATTATTTTAATCTCTCTATTCGAAACCTCTGCTTTCCCATTTGACTGAGGATGATAGGCAATTGCCACTCTGTGCTTCACATCATAATGCTCTAACACTCTCGTCAGCTGAGAATTGCAAAAATGCATGCTTCCATCACTGATCAAGAACCTTGGTGTCCCAAACCTGCAGAAAATGTTCTTTTCCAAGAACTTAATAACAGTTTTGGCATCTGCGTGCTGTGCTGATATTGCTTCCACCCATCTGGACACATACTCTACTGTGAGCAAGATGTATTCATGCGAGAACGAAGGGGGTAGGGGCCCTATGAAATCAATGCCCCAGTAGTCAAATACCTCCACTTCTTGAATATTCTGTAGTGGCATTTTGTGCCTTCTTGAGATGCCACCAGTTCTTTGGCATTTATCACACTTGCTTGCAAATTCATAGGCATCCTTGAACATTGATGGCCAGAAGAAGCCAGCTTGTAGAATCTTTGCTGCTGTTCTCTCACCTTTGTAATGGCCACCATAGGGTGAATTGTGGTAGTGCCATAGTATACTATTGGCTTCTGTTTTTGATATATACCTCCTCAAAATATTATCAGCTCCCATCTTAAACAAATGTGGATCATCCTAAATGTAGTGATTAGCATCTCTGAAGAACTTCTTCCTTTGATGCCAATTGAGCTCTTCGGGTACTACTCATGCTGCTTTAAAGTTGGCCAAATCAGCGAACCATGGCCTTTCCTGAATAGCTAGTATCTTCTCATCTGGGAATTCGGTGAGAATTTCTGCTTTTGCTCTTGTAATTTCCTCATTGACCAATCTTGAGAGGTGATCAACCACCTGGTTTTCACAATCTTTCTTGTCTTTAATCTCAAGATCAAACTCCTGTAGCAGCAGAACCCATCGAATGAGCCTTGGTTTTGAATCTGGTTTAGACAACAGGTACTTGATTGTTGTATGATCAGTGAACACTATGACTTTGGAGCCAATCAGATATGACCTGAATTTCTCTAAGGCATAGACTATAGAAAGCAACTCCTTCTCTATTGTGGTGTAGTTAGCCCGTGCCTCATTCAGAATTTTACTAGCATAATGAATCACCCTGAATATCTTCTCTTTTCGCTGCCCCAACACAACACCTACTGCATAACTACTGGCGTCGCAGCAATTCAAAGCTGCATTGCCAATCTGGAGCAGTGATCACAGCGAGCAGTAACCAGTCTTCTTTTTAGTTCTTCAAAAGCATGCAAGCAATTTTCATCAAAGCTGAAGCTGTTATCCTTGTTTAACAAATTGCATAAAGGCTTCACAATTTTGGAAAAGTCTTCGATAAACCTCCTATAGAATCCAACATGCCTAAGAAAGCTTCGAATTCCTTTCACATTAACTGGTGGTGGCAACTTTTCAATAACATCTACCTTTGCTCTATCCAGTTCAATTCCTTCTTTGGAGATCTTATGCCCCAGCACAATTCGCTCTGTTACCATAAAGTGACATTTTTCCCAATTTAGCACTAAATTGGTCTCAATACACCTTCTCAGCACAGTTTCCAAATTCAATAAACATGTGTCAAATATAACCCTAAATACCTAGAAGTCGTCCATAAGCACTTCTATACTCTCCTCAATCATATGAGTAAATATGGAGAGCATACACCGTTGAAAGGTTGCGGGAGCATTGCATAGGCCAAATGGCATCTTCCTATATGTAAAGATTTTAAAAGGACACGTGAAGGCTATATTCTCTTGATCCTCAGGATTGACCACAATCTGATTATATCCTGAGTAACCATCAAGGAAGTAGTAATAAGCCTTCCCTGCGAATCTCTCAAGCATATGGTCCATGAAGGGTAGAGGAAAGTGATCTTTCCTCATTCCCTGGTTTAGTTTCTATAATCTATGCACATGCGCCAACCAGTGACTGTCCTTGTGGAAATCAGCTTGTTTCTCTCATTGTGAATTATGGTCATACCTCCCTTCTTTGGCACAACCTGCACTAAACTCACCTAAGCACTATCAGAAATAGGATAAATCATCCCTGCCTCCAGCAATTTCTGAACCTCCTTTTTCACCACTTCTTTCATAGTAGGGTTCAATCTTCTCTGTGGCTGTGCTACTAGTTGGTAGTCCTTCTCCATGTATATATGGTGCATGCAGTAGGAAGGGCTAATTCCTTTTAGATCTGTCAGCATCCACCCAATTGCCTCTTGATTCTCTTACAAGACCTTTATCAATTGTTTTTCTTCCTCTCTTGTCAAGGCATTACTAATTATCACAGGCTTCTTGCCATTCTCGGCCAAAAATACATACTTCAGGTGGGTAGGTAACTGCTTAAGCTCTAAAGTCTGATTGTGACTCTTATTTCCCACACCTTCTGCTTCATGTGCCATTGTATTTTCTGCCACCTTCCCTCTATCCAGGTCTATCTTCAATTGACTCACTTCTTCCTCATCAAGATCTTCAAGTTGATCTTTACAGCCATCAAGAATTCTCATTAAGGGCTCTGTCATCAATAGGCTTTGCTTTTGTTCCTCATAGATTCTGTCTAAAACATCTAACCAAAAACATCCCTTTGCATCCGAAGGGTGTTTCATAGCATCAAATACATTGAAGCTGACCACTTCATCTTGAACACACACTTTTAGCTTTGCCTTATCCACATCTATCATGACTCTGGCTGTCTTCATGAAAGGTCTCCCTAAGATCAAAGGCAGTTCCAAATCTTCTTCCGTCTCCATAACGACAAAATCCACGGGGAACATAAACTTGTCCACTTTGACCAATAAGTCCTTCACAATCCCATAGGGATATTTGATTGATCTGTCTGCTAATTGAAGGGTCATTCTAGTTGGCCGCACTTCTACATCTCCTATCTTCTTGAGCATGGATAATGAAATCATATTTATACTTGCCCCCAAATCCAGCAAGGCTTTTCCCACAGTCAAATTTCCAATAGTGACAGGGAGAGTGAAACTCCCTGGATCACTAGACTTTTGAGGTAATGCCTTTTGGATGATCGCACTACAACCTGCTTCCAATTCTATGGTCTATGTTCCAATTCTTGGTAAGTAATTCTTTCATGAACTTTGCATATATGGGCATCTGTTCCAAAGCTTCTGTAAAGGGTATGTTGATCTGTAATTTCCTGACAACTTCCACAAACCGCTTGAATTGCCTCTCGGCATCCTTTCTTGATGGAGCATGAGGATATGGAATATTCTTTATATGCAATTTCTACTCCTTCTCTTTTACCATTGGTTGTGCTGCTTCTTCTTCCAAATTGGGGTTCTGTTTTCCACTTTTTGTTTTTTCTGTATGCTGTTCAGATGCCTCACTTTCATCAATTCTTTCTTCTACTGTAGCCTTTTTTGTCCTGAGGTTATCTCCTATGCCTGCCCCCACAACTTTCCCGCTTCTGGTAGAAATTGCCTTACAATATTCCTTGGGATTGGCTTGAGTGTTTGCAAAAAATTGGCTGCCTTGCTGTTCTGATATTTGTTTGGCCAACTGACCAACCTGCGTTTCCAAGTTCCAAATTGACACTTCAGTGTTCTTTTGATTGGATAGCGAAACCTGTATGAACTTTTCTAAAGTGTCCTACAATTTGGATGTTCTCTCTTGCACAATTGAGAAATTTTGATGTTGCTGAAATGACATTTGTATATTAGATGGTCCAGCCTCTTGCTTCCACCGAGTTCCTTGGTTTACATTGTTCTTCCAAACTAGTGCTATATTACTGTGATAATTACTCTGAAATCTAGTCTGTCTCCCCTAGTTGCTCATATAAAGTGGTTCCTCCTCTGACTGATTTTGGTAAGAGCAATTGCCATTTAGATGGTTGCCTCCACAAAAGTCACACCTCATAACTTGATTCTGCCCTTGAGAATTTTGGACAGCATGCAACTGCTTGGCCAGATTTGCCATTTGCTTAGTAATCACGTCCATTTGCTGAGTCAGAATCTTGTTTTGAGCAAGTAAAGCATTTGTGGTGCTTGATTCCAACATTCCCTTCTTCGGTTGTGCATTGTGTCTATCATGTTGGGCTTGGTAATTACTAGAGGCCAGTGCTTCAATAATTCGGGTGGCTTGTTCCACGTTCACAACCATCATAGTTCCACCTGCTGCAGCATCCAAAATCATTTTCGTGTCTGGTCTAAGTCCATTATGGAAAATGGTTAACTGAGCAATATCTTTAAAGCCATGGTTGGGACATCTTCTCAGCATTGTTTTGAACCTCTCCCATACATCACAAAATGCTTCATCATTCCCTTGCCTGAAGGTTGAAATATCTGATTTGGCTTTGATGTATCTTGATATGGGGAAAAATCTGTTAAGAAACTTCTCTTCCACCTCAGTCCAGTTGGTGAGACTCTGGTTAAGTTGAGATTTCAGCCACTCCTTGACCTTTCCCGCCAATGAAAACGGAAATAACCTCAAGTAGACTGCATCAATCTCTACATCTCCAAAGCCTATAGCTCCAGTCAACTCGTAGAAGGTGGATAAGTGGGTGTATGGATCCTCGTGATCCATTCCTATGAATTGGTGGCTGCTGATCAGACTGAGAAAGGCTGGTTTCATCTCCACAGATTTGGTGGTGTTTGGAATTGCTATACTTGAGAAATGCTTAGGACCCTGTTGCATTGCATAATCTCCCAGAATTCTCCTTGGTGAATTGTTTCCAGGATCTGCCATGATGATCTCTTCTCTGTTCTCTGCAGTAGATGAATCATAATTTGGTATGTGTTGTTCCCTTTCCAAACTCTGTTGCTCTCTCCTTCTTCTACCACGATTCCTCCTTGCTGTTTTCTCTATTTCTTCGTCAAATTCCAATTGGTCTTGAAGAACCTGGCCTCTCAATAGCATAAATCACAGTCTAAACACACAATTATCAGTAGTTAACAAGGTATTTTAATATCTAATGCTAAAAATAAAAGAAAATAGTATTTACAAGTATTTACTTCCTTAAGTAACTACACATGCTAATACTCAATAATCGTCAATCCCAGGCAACGACGCCAAAAACTTGATAACTCATTTTGGCAAGTATACCAAGTCAAGAAGTAATATAGATAAATAAGTACAAGTGTCGAATCCACAGGGAATGATATTAATCGAGCCTCAGCTAGTGGAGTAGCTTAAGCGAAAAACGTTTAAGGATTTGATGCAGAACAGATTGCAAACAATAATGGGTTGTATAAAAACAAACAATAAACAGAGTATAAATGCAATAATGGGAAAACTATCTTGGGATTGAACTCATTAACTCAACCATTTGTATTCTTATCCATAAATCATTAATAACGCATGTTTATCCTATGACTTTAAACAAATAAGATTCATTCAACCCGATTCCTCGTGTATTGAAATTCATAGGTTCTCTTGCATGATACTGTTATTCCTAGCTTTCATGGAGGGCGAACCCGCATTAACTACAGTTGGTTCACGCAACCATTACAATGTAACCCATCCCTGGTGTTGCATTGTAATGAGTACTCTCAATGATTTCCAAACCTCAAAATTACTTTCCAGTTAATTTCAAGATTCTTAGTTCAAGAAACAGTTGCGCCAATGCTTCAAGCGTTAAGCACACATAGAGAATACATACTGAATAAATCATGCATTATTAAGATGAGCAACAAGAATAAAAAGTGTGAGGAAATTACATTCAATCCCAAAATAGAAGAAAATTAGTTACACATGGCAGCCATGAATACAAGAGACATTCTTCTGCAGGGCACTGTTCTTCACTGTAGCCGCCAGTCAGCTCTCCCTCCAATGAAGATTCTTTCCTCTTTTATACCTCCTGCCAATTTTAGGTTTTTGTGCCAATTAAGTCTTTAGTGACTTCTAGCTTAATCTGAATTTGAGGCTTAAGCAATTTGTCACTAAAAGTACTCTTCTTCTCTTTTGTATTTCTTTCACACTGTATTATCTTTCTTTTCTAACTCATCTTCTCTGATTCCTCTCAATTCTTCTTGAAACCCTTTTCTTTATTAATCTGGGGTCACAATACACTCTTCATTAATTAGAAGGCAAAATATGGAAATTAAATGCTTGCTCTCAACATTAAAGACATTAAATCATCCATAAATTATAGTTGAAAGCATTGAAATATAGCCTTTATCAATAGGGGAAACAACGTGAAACCTTTGGCGAAAAATAAACACTATAGCCATGGTCAGAAATTTCATGATAGCACCTTCGGTGTTCTCTAGAGAAAATTATCAAATATGATAATGTCAAAATGAAGTCTTATCTACAAGTGAGTGGTTTGTGGGATGTTCTGATGTCCAACTGCTACAAGAAGATCCAACTGTAGCTCAAATCAGAAATTACAATGACGAAGCAATAAAAAGATCGAAGGTCAGGACCTGTTTTCACTCTATTGTTTCTGATGCTGTATTCACTAGAATTATGGCCTGTGAACAGCTAAAAAAGCTTGGGACACTCTCCAAGAGGCGTTTCAAGGGAATGAAAGAAATCGACAGATGCAAGTTCTCAATCTCAGAAGAGAATTTGAGATGTTGAGAATGAAGAGGCCGAGAGCATCAAAGAATATTTTGATAGGATCTTGGCAGTGGTCATCAAGATCGGACTATTACATGAAAATTTACCTGATAGAAGGATCGTATAAAAAGTGTTGGTGAGTCTCCCTAAGAGGTTTGAAGCAAAGATCTCATCCCTTGAAGACTCAAGAGATCTTACAATGATTTCACTAACCGAGTTGATGAACTGTCTGCAAACCCAAGAGTAGAGAAGAATGTTGAGAGAAGAGTCAAGTACGAAAGGAGGTCTTCTAGCAAAGTCATAGTCGAGTTACAAAGCAAAGAAGAAAGGCCGGAAAAATGAGAAGAAAAGTGATGAGGATGACAATGATGAGAAGGAGAAGTACTCAGCATGTCAACACTGCAAAAAAACTTCTCATCCACATTGGAGATATTGGTAGAGACACAATGTGGTGTGTAGGTCTTACAATCAAAAGGTTCATGTAGAGAAGGTATGCAAAAGAAAGAAACAAGGAGAACAAATTGCTCAAGAGACCGATGACGAGAAGGAGGAGCATCTTTTTGTGGCGACTTGCTTTGCTAATAACATCACTAGTGAAGCATGGTTGATTGACAACGAATGCACTCATCATAGGACCTATGATAAAGGTATGTTTGTGAATCTGGACGAAATATACTACTCAAAAGTCAAAATTGGAAATGGAGATTATATTGAGGTTAAAGGCTTACGTGATATTGTCATTAACATTGGCTCACGAACAAGAACTATCTCAGATGTTTCGTATGTTCTTGAGATTGATCAAAATTTGTGAAGTGTTGGACAGCTTTAGAGAAAGGCTATGTTGTTATGTTCAAAGATAAAACTTGTGAAGTCTTTGATACAACAGGCACTAAATTAATGTCAATAAAGATGAAGGGCAAAGCTTCTCGACAAACATAAAAACAGACTTAGCCTACTCCTCTGCGGCTGAAGTTGGGAATTGGGAGAAAGCATAAACAATTGAGAAAGCAGAAAAGAAGGAAATTAAAGGCCTTGATGTTGTTCCAAAAATAACTGAGCAGGAAGGTTTTGATGAAAATGTTAATGAGAGAGGTACTAAATCCTATCTGACATATATCAAAGATGTAATATGATTGTTCTTGAGCCTGTAGATTACAAAGATGCTGCAAGTGATGCAAATTGGGTTGCAGCAATGGAGACAAAGATAAAAATGATTAATAAAAATGAGACATGGTGTCTAGTGGATAAGCCATTCGACAAGAAGACTATTGGTGTTAAGTGGGTTTTCAAAATCAAGCACGGCTAATGGTGAAAGGATATGCTCAACAATTTGGAGTAGATTTTTTTGATACCTTTGCACCAGTTGCTAGACTTGACACAATTAGGATGCTGCTTGCACTTTCTGCTAACAAAAATTGGAAACTGTATCAACTTGATATAAAATCTGCTTTTTTGAATGGATTTTTGGAAGAGGAGATCTATGTAGAACAACCTGAAGGGTTTGTTGCAAAGGGAGGAGAAGATAAAGTCTTACGGTTGAAAAATGATTTGTATGGCCTTAAACAGACACCGAGGACCTGGTACAATAGGATTGATGATTTCCTTTCAAAGATAGGATTCCGTAAGAGTTTTAGTGAGTCAACTCTGTATGTAAGGGTCCTAAACTTTGATATAATAGTTATCTCATTGTATGTTGATGATTTGCTTGTGATAGGAAACAACTTTGATCTTGCCAAGCAATTCAAAGACCAGATGCTGGAAATCTTTGAGATGATAGATTTCGGAGAAATGTCTTATTTTTTATGAATGGAGATACATCAAACCACAAAAGGTATCTTCATTAGACAGCAAAAATATGCAAGAGGAGTGCTGAAGAAATTTGGTATGGATGACTGCAAAATGACAAGCACTCCATTGATGCATAATGAAAAACTTGCAAGGATGATGGTGCAAATAAAGTCAATGAACAACTCTACAAAAGCTTAATAGGTTGCTTGATGTACCTCATAGCAACAAGACCTGATATCCTGTATGCAGTAAGTTTATTATCTAGATTTATGTATTGTGCAAGTGAACTACACTTCAAAGCGGCGAAAAGATTAATGAAATACATCAAAGGAACAACAAATTTTGGAGTCATGTTTAGGAGATCAGTCTGCGTGGATTTTCTGACAGTTACTGGATAGGTTCTTCTGATGATATGAAAAGTACTTCAGGTTATCTGTTTAGTCTTGGTTCTGGTTATTTCTCTTGGAATTCAAAGAAGCAAGAAGTGGTGGCTCAATCCACAGCTGAAGTAGAATATATAGCAGCTGCTACTAATCAAGCTTTGTGGATTAGAAAAATACTGATAGATTTGAAGTTTAATCAGAAGGATGGAACTGTTATCAATGTTGATAATCAAGCAACCATTGCAATCTCTAACAATCCTGTTTCACGGAAAGATAAAACATTTCAAGATCAAATACTATTTCCAGATAGAAGTTCAATGTAGCAAGAAAGTTGTCTTAGTTCATTGCAAGACTAAAAATCAATTAGTTGATATTTTAACTAAAGATCTTCAAAAGGCAGATTTGAAGACTTAAGACAGAAGATTGGAGTTTACAGTTCCAAAATGAAGGAGTGTTAATATTTGTTTTTGAAAGTGCACATTGATTTGTTTTAGTTTCTAAATACGTCTTTAATTAGAATAATTGTTCCTAATAGTTTCCTAGACGTTAGGATTTCAATTTTTTATAACTGCTCCTAAACTTTAAAGAGAGTAAGTTTAGTCAGATATTTTTCCTTTTTACAAACATGATAATGTAAGTTGTTAATGACTTAGAGAAATAAAAAGAAATAACAATATATTTCTCTTTATATATCTTTGTTCAATTTCGTTCATTTTATTATTTTATATTCTCCTATTATGTAAAACCAATAACTTTTAAGTAAACTTTCCTTGAGTTTTAAAGGCGTAATGTAGTTCCAATTTTCTTAATAAACATTCCATCATATGAAGTCTGTAGTCTGTGGCGACACAATATTGGCTAATTGTGCTTGCACCCTCATTTTCTTTCTAGCCCTTAAGACCCCGAAAAAGATGAGACTGTTTGTGAGATCAGATTTTTCAATCTGAAAAGTATCTTTTTATAGAATCTAAAATATATTTTGAAGTATATATATATATGTACATATATATATATATATGTACATATGTATGTACATAGATATATGTACATACATATATCTATGTATATATATATATATTTTGGGTATTTGTTAGGATAATAGAAATGAACTTGAGAGGATTACTAGGATTAGTGTAAAGATATATGAAAAAATTAAGATGATTTAAAGAATAATATACATTTTAAGAGAAATTTTGTATATTGATGAATTTAATTACCGAATGTCCAGTTAATTTAAGTAATAATATACATTTCCAGAAAAAAAATACCATACAAAATAAAATTAAAATCATGAAGTTTGATAAACTAAAGAAAAGTTAACTCAAAATATTATATGAATAGTTATATATTGGTGGCATAATTATGCAGCTTCTTAAGTGCGAAGTGTATTCTATGTAGATTACAAACTTCAAATTTAAAACCACAAGTAGCATTATATATGTAGTAGGAGTATTACGTTACTTCCTAAATATTATCTTCAAACTCATTTTTCAAAAAATATCCTTACGTAATGATAATAAAAGCAATTGAATATGTTATGAACTTCTTCACCAATATTCTATCTCTCTTCTTTTCTTTAATGTTTTTGTATTCCCTTTAACTTGTTGCATTGCTTTTACGTTCATTCCTTTGTTTTGTACGATTCTCTTATTTATAATAAAATATCTGTGCATATAATTCTCTCATTCATATGATAAAAAAGTATTTGTTATGCATAATTTTAAGTTGTGACCAAGTAACTTTTGTAAATATGAGTATATTGATAATTTGTTCAAGTTTAAGAATTTATGATATTTTAGAAATTTTTATTTGATCAAATTGTAAAGAAAATATCATACATTGAAAGGGAGACTCACTAGTAGAAAAAAGGCATTTATCTTCGGTTCCCACAGGCCTTTATCGTCGGGTCTCAAATCGACGTTGATCCAGGAGATGTTGAAAATGACGTCGGTTAAACAACCAACGTCACGTTGTCAACAACCACGTCGGTTATTTGATGAAAACCGACGTTGTATTGTCACACCACCACGTCGGTTGTTTGGCTAAAACCGACGTGGTGTTGTAATTTTTTTTAAAAAAATAAAAAGATTATAGGTTGATAAATCTCTAATTGATACAAGAAAATAGCACAAAAAATTTTAGAATTTTATAATAAGTATAGATATGTGAAATCAAAGACTACAATATAAAAAAAATGGATGAAAAATAACAAAAAATAAAAAAGAAACCCTAAACGATAGAATTTTGGAATTTTTGGAGGCCCAACTGCCTTTGGCATTGACCAGGGGCTTCGTTACCCCATTTCGAGTAACTTTCATTTTTGGAACATCTCAATCCGAGCTCTCTATCAAAAGTTATGGTCATTTGAAGTTTTTTCGTCCAAAAATTTTTGAAACCCTAAATTTATGATACAAACATCCAGAGAAAGCATTCCAAGCATACAAAGATAAGAAAACATACCTCTTGTAGACAGTGAGAGCAAAACTAGTAAACGAAAATCGACCCAAACACTTGCAAAACCATCAAAACCAAACAAATAGTCCATAAAACATCTAAACCAGTGAAAAAAAGCTTATAGCGCAATGCCTACCTCAAATGAAGCTTCAACGAGAATGACATCGTTCAAAGCAACCAACCAACTCTAATGAAGGAGGAAACCACAAATGGAGGTGAAGAAAGCAAGAATGGAGGTCGAAAATGACGAACAAAGGCTCAGAACAGTGATAGAGGAGGGTGCACAGTGGGAGAAAGAATAAAAAGTGAAAGAGAAAACGTGTGTCAAGGATATTAAAGAAGGAGTATAATGTCGGTTAAGAGGGGGGAACCGACATCATTAAAACCCTAAATTTACCCAAATCCAGCCCCAGTTCACCTCAAATTTGTTTACTGCACGCATGACGTCGGTTACTGGGCTAAACCGACGTCATTCATCCTCTACATAACATCGGTTGACCTCTTCCAACCGACGTTTTGCACTCACCGCAAAAAAAAAAAAGTTAAAATTTAAAATTTTAATTTTTATAGAATTTTTGAAGACGGTTGTAAGTGGTAACCGACATCATGTATGTATACCGACGGCGGTTTTTTAAAAATCGATGTTATAATGTTCATTTATTTACAAAAATGCCACCGCATTCTTGGCAACATCGATTTTTGGTTTAACGGATGTTGTATTGACGATGTAGAAGCCTTTTTTTTCTACTAGTGACTTCTCTAGTCAATTTTTAAGAATCCATATTTTTGGGTAAAACAAAACATTCATGTTAATTATAATGATAGTTAGTTTTATGATTTAATGTTAGAAAAAGTTATTTGTCTTGTATGGTTACATTATTATTTGATATTTGTGTTTTTTATGTACATGCAAATAACATAAATAATATTAATAATAATAAGTAACCAGAAGCAATTATAAATAGTAGTAAAACTCCTACAACAATATATGTAAATATATTTAACTACTTCAATATTAATTATCGTAAGTCTGATTTTGGATCCACAAATAGTAATGTTAGTTACTTTAGTCATAATTACTTAAGGGAAATTTATTAAGTCTTTTTCTCTTATCCTAACATTAGAATAGGGACATTGACTTAAATAAATCAATATACTTTTACAATGAGAGATTTTATTGGAGAATTCTATCCTGGTAGAATACCCAAATGGTAGGAATATAAAATAATCTTGGCTTAATATTTAATAGGAGTCAAGATTCAGTTTGGGCTTATTATAATAGAAACCTTAAGAATGATAATGCCAATGATGGTATTTGGACTGTAACTTTGGAAGTATCATGGCAACAAATGGATCATCCCAATGAATTATATTTTGTCCTCAATTGCCTCATACAAACCACACCTGATAATTTCAAAATGTTACTCAACTAAATAGTTAGGTTAGGTGAAACTTTAGCTTTAGGTTGAGAAGAAATCAACATAGGTAATTATTGATAGAGATCATCCAACTACAATAACTTTGGTTTTTGGTTAAAAAGGAAAGGATGAAGCTCAAATGAGGAAAAATTTGCATTTAAAAGTAAAAATAATAGAATTTTCTTCATTCTTCATAGTCTCATAAATAAATTGTATATCTTGTAAAATAATGTAAATAAGAGTAATTTTTCTTGTGTGTAAGAAGTAAAAACATAGTGAACTTCCAATTGGGCCTTAATTAGGATAAATTGGGTGGTAAAAATTCTAGTTTTTAAGTCAATTTCATCCACCTTAATTAGGCCTCAATTGGAGAGTCAAAGCCCTACAAAAGATATTAACACATGGCCACAAATCAACCCAAATGGTCACTACACCATTTTTGACTTTATGCAACAGTCTAAAAGTGTTGTCTAAAGCCAAAAATTGTTGTCTAAACTTTAAGCAATACTTTGACAATGGTTTTTCAAGAGTAGAGTATGTGTTCGTTGTCGTAGACTATAAGTAGCGGTTTTTTTTTTTCTAAGGTGACAAATTTCATAGATTTGCTGCTTATAATGCTACATTGTGCAACAATTTTTGGACAACTTTTAGGCAACCTTTTTTTACTAAGGCAACACTTTTTGGAATGCTGTCTATTGTTTAGACAACGCTTTTTGAAATGTTGCCTATTGTTTAGACAATGTTTTGTAAAATATTGTCTATTGTTTAGACAACATTTTATAAAATTTTTCCTATTCTTTATACTACGCTTATCTACCTGTTGCCTATTATTAAGATCACACGTATTTACCTATTGTCCATTGTTTAGGCCACGCTTTTATTGTATATATATTCCACATTTATAATATTTTTTAAATTTTAATTATTTATTTATTTCACTACAAACAGACGTGTATGTGGTGGCGTTTTTAGTATGACATTTAAAAAAATGTCATATTATACTGTATAAGGCGACACTTTTATGAATGTCACATTTTAAGTTCAAAAAATAACATTTACAATTGCCGTTTTTTAAAAGGTACCACTTTAATGAAAAGACTTTCCCTCCACACTCTCTCCAAACACTTTCATTCATTCACAAACACTCGTTTTTCCACAAACACTTTCGCTCTTCCCTTCCATAAACCTTTGGTTTTCATTCTTCCCTCCCATGAACCCATAAAGTCCTTTTCGTTCTTCCCTCCCATAAACCCATAACTCGTTTTCGTTCTTCCCTCATTATCGTTAGTTTCCAAACCGTAACCCTAACTGATTACATTTTCGTTCACGTTCTTCTCAACGATTGGAGAGAATTAATGAACCCTAAGGACGACAAAAGGTAAGAGTTTTATTATTGTTAAGGGTTTTTCGTTTTTGTTTTTATTCGAAATCCATGATTTTTGCACTGCATCTAACCAATTTGTATAATTTTATTGCATATATTTGGGGATAAGTTGAAAAAGTTACGTAATTATTGCTATTGAACAATTTTGAAGGTTTTTGATGGAGAAAACAGAGGTATGTTCACAACTGATCTAGAGAGTAATTGCTTCTGTTTGGATTTATTCAAGGATTTACAGTTTATAGTTTGGCTCTGTTTGGATTTGGATTGAATAAAAATATGTATATGTTTTTTTTCGTTGCGGTAGCGCCTAATGTAGAGAAATAGGTAGAATGTTGCATTAGGTTGTTTAGGTATGTGAGGGGAAGACTTAGGCCCAATTAGAATGAGGGTTCCTCTGATGGGTAGGTGTATTTGAGTGTGACATGGTTAGATGTGAATATGAATTTGTGGAATGTGAAAGAGAGAATGGAAGGGCTAAGAAATTGAAATTAAAAGAGGGTGCTTATCTTGATCTGCAAGAACTTTTAGACCTTTGAAGCTTTTGGAGTCTTTCTGTCTGTCACTACATTTTATTACTATCTTCTTTTTGCTTTGCGTGTTAGGGATTTACGGATCTTTTATAAAACATACGAAGTATATAATAAGATAACTAAAGTTATGAGAAGAATATTGATCTAATTAGAATATAATAGAGAAAGTGATGCATAAAGAAATGATAAGAAATAGTTTTTTGTGGTAAGAAGGGTAAGTGAATTTGTACTGTATTCTAATTTTTGAGTTGTACTGTATATAAAATAACAAAAACAGGTTTTTCTTCACTGTTCACACTGTCGGTGATCCCAACCAAATCAACAAAATACCAAATAAAACTTAATAATAAATTAAACAATCTCAAAAGATTACTTTCTACTATATTTATCCTTTATTTCTTTTTGACAAAATTATACTTGTACGTTATATTTTTCATCTTTTCTCTTCAATCTTAGTTATATATGAATGCTACTCTTTCAATTTGTTTTTTTCTTATTAAAAAATAATTTGACAACGACATGTTTAATTTTCAATGGACCAGGTTAATGTGGCCAGTGAGAAAATAGATATTGTAACAATATAATAATGATTAAAAGAAATAATATAATATGCAAATATAGAGAAAAAATAAAATAAGAAAACTCCATTATTTATGATTATTAATATCTTATAGTATTAGCACAGAAAACAAGAAAGGTAATAATCAGTTCTAAGAAATTTTCTAAACCTTATGATGCCATGAACATTTTTTTATTGTGGTTGTGTTTTTGGTTTAGTAGAAAGTAAATGGTGTATGAGAAATTAAGGAATGGTTGGGTTGTGAGTATGATCAATTCTTATTTCATATCAATATACAATTAAATTTCATGGTTGGGTTGTGAGTATGATCAATTCTTATTTCATATCAATATACAATTAAATTTCAGTTACTTTAACATAAAGAATAAATTAATTGATTGTTCCTCTTAATTTCACCAATGACATTTGGAGCTTGTTCTAGTCTTGATTTTAAGAAGACTAAAACAACATTAACTGGTATGGATCATGCTTCTTCAAGTGCACCTTCACCACAAATTGAGGATAAGGTAGTGAAGATGGAAGCTTGCAGCTCTGAAGAATAGATGAATTCCTTGCTTGCCTACATTACTACAAGATCGGATGTACCTAAACATGTTGCTGCCATGACACCTGGTTTGGTAAGTGCCTCAAATAATTTTGCTATAATATTAACATGTACATCCTGCTGCAGTATTTAATTTTCTTTACTGTCAATATTTCAGGCATCAGATGTTGCAAGTGGTGCTCAATCCCCAAATCATACTGTAGGATCAAGTGGAAGTAGCAAGACAAATTAAATATATATGTTGTTTTTTTTTTGTATTTCGTAAGGGAAGTGAGTTTGAACAATTTAGTAAGTTGTAATAGTGTCTTGGAACCTAATATTTTGTGAACTCTGTTAGAACATAT
>Ga0209700_102319_pt1 | contig 38849 bp, 19 predicted proteins | sample SiratroredBW_FD_187528 | JGI IMG/M metagenome (GOLD analysis project Ga0209700, IMG submission 187528) | Root nodule microbial communities of legume samples collected from California, USA - Siratro red BW (SPAdes) (version 2) | ecosystem: Host-associated > Plants > Roots > Nodule | place: USA...
TCTAGTAACAAATACCTAAACATAAAATTCATACAAATTTTAGGGACACAAATTTAGTAAGCATCACAATTTATCCAATAACAAAATTTAGTATAACCAAATTCATTTACCTCATTTGTTGAAAAATGAAAACCACACTCATGTTCGTTAACCATGACACCACTATCATGTGATTGTTCCATTTCTGATATTTTATCTACTTCTTCAGAAAATTTACTGCACTTGTCACCTTCTATCGTAGATTACATAATTCATTCAAAAGAATTACAAAACCAACTCAAATAAAATATACAATTAATGTTAAGTTAAAGAACAAATAAATAAATAAAAAAAAAACATTTTCAAAACACATTGCGGGTTCTACAACCCGCAATGTAAATTTTTTTTCAAAATTGCATTGCGGGTTGTAGAACCCGCAACGTATTTTCTAAAGATTTTTACATTGCGGGTTGTATAACCCGCAATGTATTTTCTAAAGATTTTTACATTGCGGGTTGTAGAACCCGCAATGTATTTTTTCAAAATTTTTTGGTTTGCTTCTACAACCCGCAATGTAAACATCTTTAGAAAATACATTGCGGGTTCTACAACCAACAATGCAATTTTGAAATTTTTTTAAATTGCGGGTTGTACAACCCGCAATGTGTTTTAAAAATTTTTACATTACGGGTTGTAGAACCCGCAATAGTGAAGGTGCGGCACAATTTGTTACGGGTTGTAGAACCCGCAACGCCTTTCAAAAAACATTGACATTGCGGTTTGGAGAACCCGTGAACTGAAAAAAAAAATTAGAACGCACCGTCGACGATGAACTGCAACCTTCTTCCTCCTCCCAACCTCCTTCCTCCTCCCAGCAACATCTTTCTTCTTCAGCAACTCCTATAACAGTTTTCTTCCACCTCTGTAATCTCTCTGTATTGTTCTCACAACCCTAAACCTTTATCAATGTCTTCACTCTCACCAACAAAGCACCTCCGAACGTAGCACCTCCAAACGCAGAACCTCCGAATGTCCTGTGCTTTTATGTTTTTCTTTTAAAATGAAGGGCATTTTAGTCTTTTATTTATGTTCAAAATTGGAATTCTGAAAAATTATGGAGGTGCAGGAAGTCGTCATGGAGGTGCAGGAAGAATCACTCCAGGATAATTGTCTCTTCTATTCCCCTCACCCCACCCACCTCATCCATCATGAGGGATATCAATCTATTAGCACTCTTATATACTAATATTTTTTTAATAAAATAGTTTTTAACTTAAATAATTAATTATTTATTATTTTTTTAATTAATCAATATTTAATTAATTTTTTAGTAATAATACATGTAATAACATGAATATCATATTGATTATTTTTAACTATTAACGTTATATCTAATTCTTTATATAATACTTAAATGTATGTAAGGACGTATAGGTCCATAATATCTAGATATAAAAATATATATATAATATTTAAAAAAATATATTTAAGTATTATAATAAAAAGGTCATAAATTAAATATAGAGGTCGAATATACAAACAAATGTAAACTCAACTATAATAAAATTGAAAAAAAATATATATAAACATATGTGTAATATTAATGGTATTATCTATTTTATCACACTCAGTTAAGATAGAATCACAACATATTTTAAAAGTGAGTTAAGATAGAATCACAACATATTTTAAAAGTGAGTTTCTTTCATTAATTAACAAAAATCAATAGTGAAATAAATATTGATAAAACTAATAAATGTCAACTTACTAAATTCTTATTTCAGAGGAATTTTAATATGTAATTATATAAATTCTATTCTCTCCCTTCCTTTCTCTCCCTTCCTTGTCTACAATAAATTACTATAATTTTTTGTATATAAATTTTGTCTATCAATATTAATTAGTCAGTTGATGAAAACAATCAAAATAGAAAGTAATTAAATTTTCATAATTTTTTTTGAGTCATTCTATTCACTAATCACCTTCCATGATTAAATTTAAATCAAGTTAGGAGTGACGGTGTTATTATGTCCAATTGCATAACAACTAAGTTTTATAATTTGCAATTTTATTTTTATCTTATTACGGTTCACAAATTATACTTATTATGTACTCTTACTAATAAAATAATACCTAAGTTTTATAATTTTATGATTTTTTATTAAAAAAATTAATAAAATCACCTACTAATTTACCACTATAAATTAAGATCATTGAGTTCATTATCTATCATAATATCTCTCAATGAATTGTCTTAAATATATTTTCATCCCTTCTTTCATATTTTTTTGTTAAACAATATATGTTGGATTATCCTTTGTACAATATTTTGCACTTTAACTAATTCTTTTATGTGAATAAAGTGATACATGATATCAATATGCTTGATTTGTTCATGTAATGTCTCATATATTTATTATGTATGATTAATTGTTGATAGAATAAAATACATATATGCATATTAATAGTTTTATATTCTACCTATTACAACACTATTTGACATAAAAGTCTCTGAAAAGAATATTTACATTACATAACAATGTAAATAAACTCCTTCTTACACAATAAATAACATCACACAACTTACATATATCATGATACATCATATTCAATATACAACTCGCATATTACACCATTGTATTGTCAATAAGATGAAGTTATACCTTAACAACACCCCTAATGAACAACATCAACTAAAAAATAGTCAACAAGACATCATAATCCTTAGTCATATCTTCAATGTACATTGTAATGACCACAAGACGTCTTTTGAAATTTCTCACCAAAAGTAATACCTACCCTAGGCTAGAGTAATTCATGCACATATTTATCCAAACCTAATGTGTGAAAATCTTTCAATTTCTCACCACTTGATCACTTAATCTACACGATCAAGTTATTTATAAATTTAAAATATCTCTTTTATTTAATGATCAAACATGATTGACATTCCATCACACAAGCTACTCACTACACTACCACCTTAAGTATCCAAAACATGTCATAAAAATATCCACACAAACACACACATACACGCACGCACGCACACACACACATATTATATCAAATATACAACCTCACATATATATAATTAATCTATCAATGTATACACTATAATCATCAATCATTCTCATGGCAACATATGAATTACAAATTATATACATTCTGAAAGTAACTTGTTACTTGGTTGAGTTTCTTTCGCTTGAGCGACCTCTCTCTCCATAACTAAGAACAATTTTCTTCTCTTGAGCAACCTCTCTCTCCACTACTAAGAGCGATCTTCTTCTCTTGAGTGGTCACTTGTCGCTTGAGTGAGCTTCATCTTGACAATAGAAATCAATTTTATACTCTCCTCATGTTAACGCTCAACTCACCATTAAAGCATTTATCCCTTAAGCAACTACAAGCGATTTAATGATATACACAAGTTGGAATTCTTCCAATAAGTTCAAGAGCATTCAACCATCAAGCTTGCCTTACCAATCAACCAAACCAATATGGGGAAATGCCGAAATCACTTAATATGTGTACAAACAAATGTAAACTTAACTACAACATAATTGAAAAAAAAATCGAACATATATGTGTAATATGAATCGTATTATATATTTTATCACACTTAATTAAGATAGAATCACGACACATTCTAGAAGTGAGTTTCTTTCATTAGTTAACAAAAATCAACATTGAAATAAATATTGATAAAACTAACAAATGTGAACTTACTAAATTCCTACTTCAAAAAATTTTAATATTGTGTGATTCTAAACTTTGTTAATCACCATACAATTTTTGGTATGAATTTCTCTATCAATATTAATTATTCAGTTGATGAAAACAATAAAAATAAAAAGCAATTAAAATAATTTGTTTGAGTCATTCTACTCAATAATCACCTTCCATGGAAGTGATTTTCTAATTGAAGAAGTTTCACTAAATTTGAATCAAGTTATGAGTGGCAGTTTATAGTGTCCACATAACAAATTAGTTTTATAATTTAGGATTTTCATTTTTGTCTTTATCTTATTATGATTCACAAGCTATACTTATTTATACTTATTTTGTACCCTTACTAATAAAATAATATCTAAGTTTTATAATTTCATGAATATTTATTAAAAAAATTAATAAAATCTCCTACTAATTTATCACTATAAATTAAGATCATTGAATTCATTATCTATCATAAGATCTTACAATGAATTCTCTAAAATATATTTTCATTATTTCTCTCGTGTTTTTTGGTTCAATAATAACTTTTTGAGTATTCCAAGATGGCTGAAACTTGACCTACATGCTATTGTGTCTATAACTCTTGTATTGCATTAAAGGTAAAATTAATGTTTATTATAGATGGTCTTTGGTCATCTAATTACAATATGTCACAACTATCTAGTTGCTCATCATATGGGACACTAGATTGACTCATGGTAAGATTTCTACTTTTTAATAATTTTATTTTGATTATTTTAAAATGATATTTAAAAGATGATATTTTTTTGTTTATTTTGTTAGATTAATATAATAATAATTAGTTAACAAAAATCTAAAATATTGATAAAACTAATAAAAATGAACTTTTTATCTAACTTGGATAAATTTAAATATCGTGTAATTCTCAAATTTATGAATTATGTATAAATTCTATTTTCTCAATTTCTTATCATATATATATATATATATATATATATATATATATATATATATATATATATATATATATATATATATTATGAATGTAATTTTTTTTATAAATTTTCTCTATAAATATTAATTAGTCAGCTCATGATGAAAACAATCAAAATAAAAAATAAATACATTTTAACAATTAAATGTTAAGTAAATAATTACATTTTAATAATCACCAAATTTCATTAAATTTGAATCAAATTACAAATGATAATAATACGTTGTGTAATCAGATAATGAATAAGTTTTATACTTAGAGATTTCGACTTTTTTTTTTATTTTATTATGATCCACAAACTATACTTATTATGTATTTTATTAATAAAATAATATCTAAGTTTTATAATTTTTTATTACAAAAATTAATAAAACTCTACTAAAATTATGAAGCTTTATCACAGGTTTGTTTATTACAACCATATAAATTACATTATATAAATTACTTTAATTATAACTTTATGTGGTATTTAATTTTAAAATAATAATGATTTTATGTTTAAACCAAAACTTATAATATTGAAAATAAAAAAACAATTGTATAATGTACACTAAAGTTAAATTTTTTTTATTGCTTAAGGTACAAAATGTTAAATACAAAATGTATATAAATTTTATCTAATTCTCATTATCTATAAAAACTTATATTTGAGTAGTGGAATATGATGAGAAGTTTAGGAGATCAGATAACAATGTCTACATCACCACATGTTTATTGGTGGAATTGACATCCTTCTTGCAAATTCACCTACAACAAATCATACAAAATATAACTTAAAGAATGATTAATATGTTAACATACCTTTTAATCGATATGTACCTGCATGAAATGGTTTTCATAAACTTGCTCAATTAAAATAATTCAGTAATTAAAATAAATCAATGGGGGGTTGGATCCTTAAAAATAAAATTGTGATTTACTGTTTAAAAGATAAACCTATATTTGATATGCTCATCCATTTATTTGTATCTGTTTGCAGAAAAATATAAATAAATTAAATTAATTCAAAAGATATTCTCATAGAAAATAAAATAAAGTACATTAAGTACAATAATTGTCTGGTAACATTGACATCTAATCAATAAAAGTGAGATTTTTAAAGATTGATATTGTTAATCATCTCCAATGACCTTTACCTCATATATTCTAAAGACATAATTAAATTTATAGATCTTATATTCATTATTTAATGCATTACAAGATATTGACTTATCCATACCAACATCATAACATCCTCTACGTATCAACCTCATATGATATGCCCATGTAAAACCTTAGATTCATGATATTTTTACAAAAAATTAGGTCAAGTTAGACCCTAAAATAGCATCATAATACATTCCAAAAAGTAAATTGTGGATTGAAAAAATGAATTCGGAGATCAAAAATTTGAAGTCAAATTTTACATACTAGAAAACATATTATGAAAGTCAAAATTTACATTCCAGAAATCATACTCCATAAGTCAAGATTTACATTATGAAAATAATATTCTAGAAACCAAAATTCACATTCCATAAGCCATATTCCAAAAGTTAAAATTTATATTATAAAATCCAAAATTTAAATTTTATTCTAGAATTCCAAAAAACAAATATCCAATTTTGGAATATGGTTTCCAAAATGTAATGAGTCACTTTTTCCGAAAAAAAAATCCACTTCCGGATTACATTTTCCACAACGAACACTACAATTCCAAAAATTTTGTTACATAAGCCCTTCACCCTCCCAAAAACACCTTTGGATTTTATATTTCATATTTCAGAAGTCTCTTTTAGATTTCGATTTCCAGAAAATGTATCTTCCTCGTTATAGCTTATCTTGGAAAAATTGCAGCCATTCATACCTCAAACCACCTCCCCTTGTTCTAAACAGCACCTCCACGTGACCACACCTCATTCGAACAATCCTTCAACCACCACCAACAACCTCTCTTACATGGACCTCTACATTCCAAATAAAACTGTCAAAGATATTTCTATTATTTCTAACATTGTAGGGGTGCAGATTCAAATTTAAGGGGTGCATTATTTGTGAGATGTAACTGGTTTAGAGGCTCAACGGAAGGAGATGGCATTGTTTGTGGGGGTTGGGACAAGGTTAATGGTTGGTTTGTAAAGGGCATTGTGGGCAAATGAAGGAAGTAAGGAGTCGTAATAAGTATATAAAGGGTGTGGTAAGTGGCATTTAGTTTGTTGAATAATGTATTGTTACATATGTTTAATGTTTAATGTATGTTATTATAGAATTACAAGAGTTATCCATCTTAAGTTTATAAAATACATTTCAATATATAAGAGAAAGTAAGTCCAAAAAGGAAAAATAATAGTGAGAGATCAGTTTAATTATCAAATTATTAAATATATAAAATTTAATGTAATCTAGGATTGTTGGTGGAAGACGATTGTAGAGGGCTTAGGAAGCATATATGAGTCGTTGCTAAACCTATATATGTTGATCACTATGAGCCATATGTTCGGTATGGATTTTAATTGGGTGGTTTCTGGTACTCGATTTCAATTGGGTTCCTTACAGTCTAGAAAGTTCTTTCCATCAATTGACTAAGAGAGGGTGTTCGGATGGTAGATTTCGAAAGACATAGAACATGTAAAATTTGAAAAAAGAAAAGAAAATAAAATAGTGTTAAAATTCAAATATAAATATAAGTTTTATATTAAATATGAAGGCTTTTTTTATATTGGTATATGTCGGGCAAGTAAAAGGAGATGGTGGTAGTAGTAGTTAATGTAGTGAATGTAGACTTTTTGGAGTGATGAGAAAGTTGTGGAGGATAAACTAGTGGGAGGTGGAACGTGTGTAGTTTGGTTTAAGGGGTAGGATCCTAACCCAAAGAGAAAAAAAAAAAAGATTTAGATTAGGATGGTTGATATTATAGACAAGTGTACATTTGTGATGTTATCTTTAATTGTATACAAAGATTGTTTAAAAAGTAAAAGATTTTACTTGACAAAATTTAACACTATAAAAGCTGATTTAAGCAATGTTGTAAAAAAATTGAACAAGAAAAATGGATGAAAAAGTATTTTAATATTTATATGAGATCAATCATAAAACTTATAAAATTAAGTATGTTACATTGAAAGTAAACTTTATATAAGAACTTAAATTTACGGACATTAAAAAAGAGATAATTAATATAAAGTAGTCATTTATATAGGAATTAGAGAAACATACGAAATGTTCATGTGGCTTACCTATAACAGTTCTTGAATGCAGGATTCTTCTGCAATAGATGAGACAGTGGTGGCCTTGAAACATGCACGGGAGTTACTGCTAAAACATAAAGATAGCATTTGGAAGTGCCTCAAATCCTGAAGTACCTCCATCCTCATTAATGACTTTTTTTGGGAAAAGTTATTGATAGAGATACACAGAGATAATATGGTTTAGGTGCTTCAAATGGTTCTTATCTATATGCTAGCTTTCTATTTTACAACGTTAAGTTAGAGATCATTAATGCTGTGTTTGGTTTAGAAAAAAATAAAAGAAAAACAAAATAATTTCTTTTAATTATTTGATTCTTTAAAAACAAAAGAAAAAAATTTAAATTATTAAAAAGTAAGTTTCGTTACTAATACAAAGTAAGAATTCTTTCATTGAATATAAATAAAATAATAATAATAATATATAAGAAAAAAAACCATAAACACATAATTTTAAATTAAAAATAATATTAATATTTAAAAGATTTAACTCAAGTCTCATTATTACATCTATCTATTTATATATGTAAATTTGTTTTACAAATATAAAATCTAAAAAAATTGTGTATAAATTATAACAAATATATAATAAAACATTTCTTGTATTTAAGTTAAGAAAAAAATTAAGTTTTACTATTTTTTCCCTTGCTTGTTTTATGTTCTACACCTTTGTTAAACTAAACGACGGAAAACTTGTCAATAAAAGTGCTTCTTTATCTTTTTATTCATTTTTCTGGTTTTCTTTTATTCCAAATAAAGTGTAAGTGTATTTATTCCACCTTTTTCCACCTATATTCATATAACTAAATTCCGCAATGAAATTAATTTGATATAAAGCTCACGTAATGGCCTTGTTTGGAAACATGGCCACTCAAAAAGCAAATATTGTAATCATATTAGACATGTGAGAACACTACGTCTAACTAAGATTGGTGTTAGTTATTTCCACAATTTTTCAGTAATAACTTTTAAAAGAAAATAAGAAAAAATAAAATAAATTCTTCTATAAATTCAAATTAAATTGTAAACAAACTAAAAAATGAACACTTAAATAATAAATTGTAATGTACATTTTTTTTTATAAAATAATGCATATATAAATTATTTTTACCTCATGAATAAATTTTTTTATTATTTTTCTCTTCAAACAATTCTTATGTAAATATTTATAAAGAGATTCATAACCGTATAGCCCGTATTTAAACGGTGGGTCTGTGTTTTCCAAGCTAACACCACTTTAATTTCTACATCCAAAACCTCTCAACACTATGATAACAATAACATAAATAACTAATATTTTACAAATTCAATAAAAATTTCAATATATTACAAAATAAAAATAAAATTGTATGAATATTTTAAACTAACGTTACATTTTTTTACATTTGCAAGTTTACTAGCAAAATTTCCTAGGAATTTCAATCGATAGGAAAGTTATTGTAAATGACAAGTTACCTGCATTTTGCCACAAAATTTCCCCCAGATTTTGTTGTTCTCAGAGATTACTTGCGAACCAAAATTTGCAGTAAAATTTGTAAGTATTTGACACTAAATTTTTTCCCAGAAACTATATTGGTAGCTTTTTTTTTTCTAAAGAAATTGCTTAATAGTATTTTTTTTCAAAAGTTGTATTCTATAGTTAAGCGTTTTAAAAATATTGAATTAAAACATATGTAATGGAAATTGTTATAAGAGCTAGTTAGAAAAAGTATTATTTTAATGTGATATATATATATATATATATATATATATATATATATATATATATATATATATATATATATATATATATATATATATTAAGATAAAAGAACATTACTTATATAAATAATTTTTCTTAATTTATAAACAACTATCTTTAAATTTAACATTCAGACTTAGGTTAAAATAATATTTTTATTTATAAGAACAAACTACATTAAAATAGTTTAATTATTTTATTTATTTTAATACTACTATAACTTTTTGGTCATAAAATTTGAGCCTAAGTATCTTAAGATCTACTACAATCTACCCATTGTTAAATGGATTAAGCTAGACTTTTTTGGTTACATTACCACAACAGTACGTATGACATTATAATATTACATAAAGTCAAAGCGTAAGTGTAACATCATATTGTTAAATATTAAAATAATGAAATACATATTTTTAACATATTAAATGCCATATTTTTAATAACATATTTTTCTCCATTTTTTACCTTAATTTTTATTTGCTTTTTTTTTTCTTAAAAGGTATTATTTTATCCAACATTAGTTATAATTTTTTAATGTGCAATTATGCAATATTCTAAGATATATCTTGGAGATTATTTTCCACAATCCCGATTTGCAGTTTTCCTTTCAAACAAATTGAGATTTTTATAATGTGTTTTCAACTTTTATATCATGTCAAATGAATTTGAATATACAAAAAATAACAAATAAGTAATAAAAAGTACTTATTAAATACATAAAAGAAATTTATTTTCATTTATTAGCAAATAAATAGTGCATAATTTCAAGATAAGCAATGTTTTTACAAATATATTTAATGGTATTATTTCAAAATCAGATTTGGTTATTTAATGCAGTAAAAAATTATTTAATTTTTTTTTTCTTAAAATAGTTCCCTAGCTATCTAGTATCTTTTTATCTCTCTATATCTACCAATATAATTTTTAACTAATCAACTGTTTGTTAAATGAAAATGCTTTTATCTTACTTCTAGAACAATTTCTACCTATTTATTACTCACTTTTAATTTTAAAAGACAGTGCTATTATTTAAAATATTTTGTAATTTATCTAATTCTACCTTGCAATCTAGGGATTTTACCATCAGCTCTATCAAATTTTAATATACATTATCATCACACATCAATGAGTGAGGAAGATCATGATTATCAAAAATTGAGTAGAAGAATTTATTTCATGCATGTGTAGCTGGCTATTATAAATTGCATTTCATCAACCACTAGGTCGGATCTTACTTTTTAAGAAGTCAAACAAATCCATTCAAACTTTATATTTGCATCATCCTTCAATTTTCTATCTGTTGATAGCTTTTTAAATTCCTAAGACAAACCTTGCTGGATAGGGTCAACATGGTATGTGCACTCTGAATTTGAGGTAAATCGGTCCCAATTTTTCTTAATTTGTAGCTTTGAGCCAGGTTGAATTTTATTCAAATTGAGTTGAGTCTCAAATTGTTATCTTTCACATGTATACAAAACTATACTTAATCATAAATATGGTAGAAAATAACACACATTTCTCACATGAGAAACAAAATAAATAAGAAATAATAACATAGACAAAATTGATAGTAAAATTCATATATTTATGTCCCTAAATTATTATAAACTTTTTATTCGAAAAGAAATTTATAAAAATATATATTTATAAAACACGTAACTCAATTTAAATAAATACTCTTTCTTTTATTTTTCTTTCTCGTTATTGGAATGAGTAATAAATTTTACACGATTGTATTTATACATAATGCAATATATATAATTCTCATATTTTGTTACCTATATCTAAGCATTCATCAAAATTATTGGCTTTTATCTTCCTTAGAACAAAATAGTATGTTCGGTAATATCTCATATTTTTCATATAATAGAAACTTTATTGCATAGAAATTATATAATAAATTTTGTTTAAATATTCATACATTCATCATTTATCTCATAGTATACTTCTTCACATAAAATTTAATAAAATATCTTCGTACAATCTCAAAATAAAATAAAATAAAAATAAACTTCTCTATCAGCTCAGAGTCACACCACTTGCCAAATCCTCTACTCACGTGTAACACACGATCATCGCAGATTTGAAAACAAAACAAACAACATACCAAAGAAAAAGGTAAGCTCAAGAGTTTAAAGAAATATATATTCATAAATTAAATTCCTATTTCAACCAAAATACATACATCAGACTTTCATGATTGATCTCATACATCACATTGTTATTATCACATATCTACAATAACTCATATCATAAATATACTGACTCACATACAAAGACACTTGACTTTACTTTCGGAAGACTCGTGCATTGAGTTAGACTCACATACAAAGACACTTGACTCTCTACTTCCGGAAGACTCGTGCATTGAGTTAGACTCAGAGCTTTGCACCTATCATACAACTCCAAACTGTGAATCCACACAACCCCCAATCATCAATCTTGTATGACAAGGTTAGTTTCCTTGAGACTTTTCTGACCAGTTATATTTCAAAATGCAGTCACTCAGTCCGAACCTCCATCGACTCTCACCACCTAGTAATCTTCATCTATGTGATTTCAATATACTAGTAGAGTCTAGATACCTCCTTCTCGACAAATCCTTAAACAATGCACATCCTAACAATCTCAACACGGGTATCGCCTTTCCTGAAGATACTATGTGTCGATCACCATTCCATATCATTCTCAACATCTCATTCAATCCATAACATCAAAACACACAAAAATAAATCTCACATCAAGGCGATAGTTATATACTAATCATTCAACGTCTACTGTTCTCATAAGTTCAATTAACATAAAATCGGTCATTTCATCAAATTATGCAAAATATCATTATCACTATTACAGAACATTTCAAATCAAAACCATATCTCATTCCACAATTAAATATTCTAACATAGTGTACTATAGCATACTTTTAAGACTAGTTTTCCCTACCAATTCGTACTTAATAAAAAGGTAATTACAATATCTGTTAAAAACATTCAAACTAGCTTTGCTTACCTATATAGAGTAGAGAATCACCTATAAAAAACTCCAAGCTACCGCTTGCAAGGATACTCAACCTGCAACATATAGTTCTGATCAATGATCTGAACCTACCCTTAGGATCTAAAACGAATCAAGATTATTCTTGATGTCTCTAAGACTACATACAAGGAAGTGCACACATATTTTCTTTTTATATAAACTTTAAATCGCTTAAGATCAGAAAAAAATTGGTACTTACCTAGACCAAAATTGTGACCCGCTAAACTTGCTCTACCCTACACTAGAAATTGTATGGGGCTTTTGAATCTCTAATTTGAATCAAGAAAGAGATGAAGAGAAGAAAGAACTGAGAAGGGATTTAGGGTTTTTGAGACAGAGCAAAGAAAGCTGAGAAAGGGGTTTTAGGTTTTTTTTTTTTTTGTTTAGGAGAGAGAGAGAGTAGAGAGAATTATAAGGTTCTGTTGTCTAGAGAGAGTGGTTTTTGTTAAAATGATTTTCTGAATCCATACTCCTCACAATATTTCTTTTGCGTGACCAAATTCAACAATCTCTCACTTAAACACTCATTTCAGTTTGTCTTCACACCTTGATCAAGTGCAACAATCTTCTTTTATTTATTATTCTAGTTGGTCAATTGAAGTTTAACACAACTTCAATTTGTTAAAGGTTACTACCTTTGTCAACATATATGTTGAGTTCTTACTCCTAGAATCTCAATATCAGCATCATATCCTCAAGCAAAGATTTGATGAAGTAATACCAAAGATCAATGTATTTCGTTCTAAAATGAAATGTTAAATTCTTTGTTAGATGTATCGCACTCTGACTATCATTATGCAAAACACTATTATGTATGAATTCCAATTTTGTTAACAAACCTTAAACTCATATCAATTATTTACTAACTTTTGTTATTGGTACATACTTAGCCTTTGTAGTAGATAAAACAATAATCTTTTGCATATGAGATATCCAACAGTGTTACTTCTTCGGTGATCAACTTCACCTCTGAATTATACATCTACATAACCTTGTATTTTTAATTCTTCTTTACCAAATTACAAACACTTCTTTGGTCTGCCTCATATCCATTTAATTGTTTTCCAATGAGTTTTACCGAGATTTGACATAAACTTGCTAACAACTCCCACTGTGTGGCCAATGTTTAGTCTCGTACAAACCATTGCATACATCAAACTTCCAATAGCTGAAGCATATGGAACTGTAAACATGAATTCTCTCTCTTATTCTGTCTGAGATGATTGATCCTTGGATAGAAAAAATTACTAGTTATAGGTGTGCTAATTGGCTTAGCATATCCCATGTTAAATATGTGCAAGACATGATTGATATATTATGCTTGAGAGATAATTGCTAAATTCCTTTTTGCTTATCTCACGTGATTTGAATATAAGGATCTTCTTTGTTGGACCTAAGTCCTCCATGTCAAATTCTTTTGACAATTGCATCTTCAAGGTTTTTATTTCACCCATGTCTAAACCTATTACTAGCATATCATCGACATAAAGTAACAAAATAATATAACTAGACTTATATCTCTTGAAGAAACAACGGTGGTCAACATTGCACTTTTGGAAACCTTCCTTCTGTATGAAGCTTTCAAATTTCAGTACCATTGTCTTGGAGCTTGTTTCAAACCACACAAGTTTTTCTTTGATCTACAGACCATATTCTTTTGAAAAACCTTCAAGTTAATGCATATAAATCTCCTCATCTAAGTCTCCATGAAGAAATGTAGTCTTTACGTCCAATCGTTAAAGGTATAACCTTTCACTAACAACAATATTTAAGATTGGCCTGATAGTATTGAGTTTCACACTAGAGCAAAGATTTCCATGTAGTCAATGCCTTCATTTTGCTAAAATCCTTTGACAACTAATCGAACTTTGTATCCCTTAGAACCATCATGATTCTCCTTTACTTGATACAACCATTTTTTGTAAAGTAACTAATCCCCAATAGGCAAATTTACATTCCCATGTCTGATTTGATACTAAAGACTTCATCTCATATTTCATTGCAAGCTTCCACTTACAAGCATGAGCAATCAAAATATACGAGTTGAAGATCCTCAAACAACATGTTTTCCTTATAAACAACTTTTGAAAGTGTTTTATATTTCATTATTATTTTTTTAAAACGAATCAAAGAAATAAGGACAGAAACTCAGGATGCCACAGTATCTCTCAAATAAGACAATCACATTACGTAAAGGAATAAAGAAATCAAATGAGCAATCAAAACAATCACATTACGTATAACAACATACAAGAGCAAAAGAAAGAAAAACGATGGGACTAGACTTACCCGTTGAAGCACTGACCAAAAACTTTAGACCTTTTCCCTTTTCTCCTTCTGCCCTCAATGACTTTACGCGTCCACTGTAATTCTTGTTGTCTCTTTGTGTTTTTTCGTGTGTCATTCCCCTGCTCACTATGTATATTTATACTGATACCATTCAGCTCACTCTCAATTCAGATTTTGAATCCATTAATTCTTAATTATTCCCACTTAATTATAATTTGTGAACTACCAATTGAGTATTCCTTTTAATTCAAATTTAAATCTATTAATTCCCAATTATCCCCACTTATGACGCCAATTGACTGTTAAATCCCAAGGACGAACATAGACTGAAAAATGGGCAGAATTGTAGTGTTGTTGCTTTGGCATATCATAACCCTCCATACATATAACCAAATTCGAAAATTATGTGATATGAATGAATGTGGGGAATAAATGGAGAATATTGGAAGTAATGTAATTGTTAATAAGCTGATATATATATATATATATATATATATATATATATATATATATATATATATATATATATATATATATATAATTAAATTCGTTTTTTTACTTTACTCTTATTGAAAGTGACCTAAATAACACAACAAGAATAGATACTCAAATCCCTTTTTCTAATATTATTATTATTATTAGTTTTTTTAATATATTTTTTTATTTTTTTGAAAAATAAAACAAATCATCCAATGTAAAAATTCTAATTACTATTTTAGAACATTAATCAAATGTAACCCGTAAAAGGGGTGAGCATAACAGTTCAAAAAGAAAAATGCACAAATTATTAGACAATCAGCATTTAATTGAAAATCACCAGCATTTAATCACTATTAAGCATAATCATTTGCAATTAATCAGAATAATAATCAACTATTCAAATTTCTAACCTTTCTATAATTCTTAAATTTATTTTCAATTAATTTTTGTATCATTAATGGGCATCATAAAAGGCACACAGAAAGAGAGAGACAATGTGACATAGCGACACTTTAATGACAATTTTATTTTTATTATTTTTTCAACACATTTTTAATGGACTAGTTTTCTTTACTTTTTTTTTCCTTTTTACGAATTTTATTTTAAAACTTTATTCATAAAATATAATGAAACCAAAACTCTTTTTTTATTTAAATGATAAAGTATGATAAAAACTAAATAACACACATTTTTTTATTTCAATTTTATATTTTTATATTTTGAAATAGTTTTATTTGTCCAGACGAAATTGGGTGTTGACAAAGTCAAGGTCAAGAGTTTGATTCTTAGTGGGGCAGTTCTGAATTCTCTAATTTGTGAAAAACATGTGACTCATTGCTTCATGTTCTTAGTTCTCAAATCTAAAAACTTAAATTTAGCAAGTGTGAATCAAAATTGCATGACCCATAAGAAAATTCATTAGTATAGAACAAGAATTATAATGTTAAATTGCAGAATTCATGATGAATACCATAGAAATAGTGAATGTAATTAGATGAAAGTGAGAACATTGAACCAAGAGAAAGTTGAGAGAGAAAAATAAAGGAATTTGGAACATCTATTTTTAATTCAAAACACCGAAACTAACAAGAACAAAAAATTAAATAACTCAAAAATTAAACTAATTAATTGTTTAATGAAGTGTATCTGACTTGTCTTGTTCTATGTCTATTTATAGGCAATCAACATTGAAGTTTATGAAATTAAAGAATCTGACACATGTCCTCTTTCAATGGGTGAAGTCAAAGTCAATTTAAGTCCACTTGGACCCACTTATGTTGCCTTAAACAAAAATACACAAATATCCTTCTAAACTCTTGACTTTGACTGTCCAAAGGACAATGTTGACTTTTTCTGTTGACCATATACTCAGTTTTGTCTAGTCAAATGTTCTTTCTACAAAACTTCATCCTTTCTTTCTTCCAAAATATCCATTAAGGCTCTTAGGTGAAAACAACAATTGCATCAACTTACTTTTACAATTATATATGAAAGTTATAACAAAGCCACGAGTTAGACGATCTATTTAAGCTTAATCAGAAAAATTCAATAGAAATCTAGCTAAAAGTGCAAACTTTATACATTTATACTAAAATAGATATTTCCTATGAAAAACACAATTCTAAATTAAAAACTTGAAAATAAAAGAAAAAGAAATACTTAGAAGATACAATAAGCTTAAGAAAACATGAAGAAAACAAGTATTATCACTCAAGCCAAAATTGAAGTTGATGTTAAGCTAATGGAAAAAGGAAAAAGTAAAAGCTCTTATGGAGACTACACTCACTTAGGCCACTAATACTCAAGCTCTTTATGCTCAACTGATGTTAGTAGAGTCATCGAAGCCATCAACATGTGTCATCCTTGACAAAATACATCCTTTACTATAAGCACATAACTTCCTCAATAAGTAAAGTTAGTTAATTTATCCGTGTTCCTCACGTATCAGATGTAGAGCATGTTTCTTTAGATCATTAGTGTTAGAGACATCAGACCTGTCCTACCTTTCAACCATTTCCCATTTAATCTTTCTTCATACCCACTTACTTTTTTTTTCTCAACAACAATAGAATATATACATGGTACAAGGTACGTCATACCAATACAACAATTCTATACATAATAATGAAAAGAAATGCTACTTAAACATCATCCTATAAAATATAAACTAGTACCAATTCGATAATGCAGTTGGCACATAATTAGGAAAATATATATGAATGTTGATTTTGGTCATCACCATACCATCACATGTATAACCTTGCACTTATACATATTCCTACATAGAGAATCCTATATACTTGTACCTAGATTGATTCGATGAAATGTTTCAAAATTTCATATACTACATAACTTTATTTACTTGAACCATATGACTATCTCCAAAGTATTCTTGAAAAGTTAAGGTAAGAATCTACATTAAAGATACTTTAGTTTAGATTCTTGTGTTACTTGTGCAAGTATCTCAACATTTTCCATTGTACAACACAAATATTAATACCAACCTCTTGACCCATTTGATATTGTTTTACTTCTTTAAGATTGTGACACTTTCATTAATCTTTTTGAGTTCTTTCAAAGACTCTACATTTTCTTATGTCATTCACTTCTATATTTACCTCTTTCACCTTTACAATTTGAATAAAACATTGTCTAAAATTAAAATTTCACTTAATCAACAATGGTTCAATTTATCTTCTATTTTATATTAACTCACACAAATTAAATTTAACTTACAAATGACATCTTTAAATATCTCCTTAGTTTATCTCCTTCCTTTTCAGGATACTCTTAATCCTTGCCCTCAACATACATCATGTCACTATTACCTATTAACATATTTCAAACATCCATCTCACTACTATCTATTAACATATTTCAAACATCTTTTATAAATAAAAAAAATCTCCTACTTGTATTATCAATAATATATTATTATATTTTAAAAAAAATATTTTTTTAAGATCATTCCAATCAATCATAACATACTTTCCAACTAATAAAGACTCTTTTAGTAAAAGAAGATAACATATTTCATAGATTCTATAGTAATTTTGTAAAAAAAAAAAAACATAAAGCTTTTGAAACACAAGATTATATTTCTCTTTTGCAAGTGATCCTTACTCAACAATCTTACTTTTTATAATCCCATGATAAACCACATCTTTACCTAGTTGTCTATTAAAATTTTCCAACATAAATCTTTGGTATATTCACATTAATATTGACATCACGAGATCTAGTGTTGGTCAACTCCCTCTCTAGTTACTTTACATGGTTTATCTTTAAAAGCCTCAAAATCAAGTGGGTTCCCCAATTTTTCATCCTTTTTCGAGGTAAATACTTCTCACATTTTTCCCAATTTGGAAACACTCCACAAATTTTGTTCCACATAATCTAATGAAAACCTATAAAAGAGATAGAGTCACCTATAAGGTTGTAAACAAGTAAAATATTTTTTTTTTTTTTACTCAACTAGTAGATAATTGGTTGTCAATTAACGCGATTTAATTACTTTGACTACTGATTCAATCATTCCATGGCCTTATCCTATGAGATGACATTTTTGACCATAAAACGTAGCATTGATTCGAAACCACAGGAATCTATTGGTTTTCAAAAGACTCACATAATCATTATTATTATTATTGTAATCCTTACGCTGTCCATTTCATTGTTATAGTGCTGATGATTATTACTTTCAATTATTTATTTCAACCAACTTTATTTCACACTATATGTTCTCATTATCACTTTGTTATTATTATGATAATCAATATTATTATTATAATATAAGTTGGTCTTACTCACCATCCGTACATGTAAATGTGACACGATCGCAGAACTTACCTGCTATTTTGTTATATTCTCATTTTTCCTATTCCCATCGCGTACACGTTATACTATAATAAATTAATTTTTTTGTACTAGAGTGTAAGGATGTTTAACACAAGATGCTTAACTTTTTATGGCATGTTATACAACTGCCTTAATTTAAAGTAAAAAAATAAAATAAACGTTTGCATTGAAATTTTTTTATGGTTTAATTTCACTTTTTTGTTTTTGGATTTTTTTCAATTCGTGGTAAAAATTTAAACAGCCTTAACTCTGGAACTTTTTAATGGTTGTCATTTTTTTTCTATCATCCAACAACCTTACTTGTCAAATAATATTTTCTTTATAAAATTTTTCAGTTTTACTTATACTCGTGATTAAAATTGATTAAAATCTCAACTTATCTCAGTTTTTACTTTGTTTTCTATTCACCTTTTTTATTTTCTGTCTTTCCCATCAAATTAATTATGACGCGTTTTCTAGACTCTCACGAGGCAAATGCATGCAACATTATTTTAATAAATTATGTTTTGAGTATTTATATCAATTCATTATCTCAGATTAATAGGAAGAATAAAATATTTTAATGAATGAATAACATTTTCACCAATTTAAAATCTTAAAAACTTTCTTATTTTTACGCTTTCAACGCCCCCAATTCATACCTCCCAATCTCACAAACCAATTCTTAACCTAAAGATAAGAAAAATTTAAAAACTAAACCTAAACATAAAAAAAAAAAAAAAAAAAAAAAAAAAAAAAAAAAAAAAAAAAAAAAAAAAAAAAAAAAAAAAAAAAAAAAAAAAACACTAAAGATGGAGAAGGAGGTACCGTCACTGCATGAATGCAAAAAATGAAGTGGACCCATATGTGAGCTAAGTTCATACCCTTAATAATTAAACATGTAAATTAAAGTCGGGGTGATTTTTCTTCTTTGAAAAGATCTTTTTTCATCCATAGATAGAGATTTTGCATCTTTCTAAGGCATCCCTTTTGGGCATAGCAACCTGGCATGGTTTTCTCTACCTCCTCCTTCACATGATCCCAAACCAAGTGGCCCCTTAAATAAATGTTCCAAACTCCAAGCCCTGCATCACCATTAAAATACTCATAACTAAAGACAACTTTTTCCATTTCTTTCCCCGAAGAAAACGGGTTTCTCATGGAACTCTATTTATTTTTAAATACTTTTTCTTATAAATTTTAACCATATAAATTTAAAATATTAAAACCGCCTATTTATTATAAATTATAGTTATATATAAATACTTACTTATTTTGTAAGAAAATGTTAATTATTATTGAATACGTGGAGGATTTTGAACATTTGCATCTTCACTAATTGCAGCCTCAGTTGGTAAGTTCAGTTTCACTCTGCAGCCAACCAAACAGCAATAAACACAACCCAACAAAACGACTCAAACAATTACTAGTTTCTCACTTTCTCTTTCTTCTTCTTCTTTAAGCTACCAAAGTTCCTCTGTTTCTATCTTCTTCTTTTGATTCTTTGAACGTTTCTTTCAATAACTTTCCGGAGCAAGAGAGTGATTTGATTTCTGAGTACGGTCATTTTACCGAGGTTCCTTTTCACTCTTTTCTCTCTCTCTCTCTCTGTGTCGGTGTTCCTTGGGTTTGGTATCTGATGATGAATGGTACAGTGGGGTTTGTCTGTTTGGTCGGAAAACGTGTAAAAAACGTAGCTTTACGTGCCTTTCATAAAATTCAGAACTAAACTTCTGGCCTTATTTTTTCTTGTTTAATTAATAAAGTGGCTTTATGAGAAAAATAAAACAATTGAAAAACCGTCGGTCTTAACTGATCAAAATCTGCCTTTCTCTCTGATTATTGTGTGTTCTTGAAAGTGCTCAGACTTGGTTTGATTGTGATTTCAGTATTTGGTAGGATGCTGTGCTTTCAAATCTCAGAGTTATATCTTTGTGTTCTTCCTTGTCTTGAAGACTTTTTAGTTGTGCAATTTGAAGTGTTATCGGCATGTTTTTTTATTGCATAAGATAAGGCTGGAGTTTGTGTTATTTGTCAATTATTATTGCTTTAAAGTGTTTGTTTGACCTCTCTTGAATAGTCAGTCTTCTTTCAATTTTCAGCTTTATGTAATGCAGTTTGCCTGATTTTGGTTCTTCCCTCTTCCGGAATGAGACGAATAGGAGGAATTCAGTTTATGTCGGAATTCATACATATATCTATATATGTGTGTATATGTATGCATATGTATGTATGTATAATAGATGGAACTGCTTCAATAGAAACTTGGTTGGAATGGCTATTTGAGAATCTTATGACTAAAAGTTGATTCCAAATTGTAGAAAGCTAATAGGATAGTATCCAATGCTATCATATGCCAATTATGATTTACTGGGTAGTAGATTGAACCTCATATATCCAAAGCCATGGCATGATTTATACATTGGCTCAAATTTTTGTTGATTTATCTTTTGGTCAATGTTCAATCACTGTTTGTCTTTCATAGTCAACTAGAAATCGTGAAACCTGTAGAGTTTATTTTGGATACTGTTGTTCTGTACAGTATATGATTTCACGTTACCTTGAGATCGTTTTCTTTATGCTAAATCAACTTCATATTTCACTTGTAAATTGTAATTAGTAAAGAATTTGACAAATACCAAAACGTCAGCTTGTTTGTTGGTATGTACCATGCATATGAAAATGTCACGTTTGAGTTTCAATTTGATTTGAGTCTGGGGTTTTGCAGAAACAAATCAGATGATACTAAAGAATCTAATGGAAGAAAAGCAGTTAGATTTTGATCAGCCGCTTTTATCAGTAAGGAGAATCTCATCAACAGTGGCCTCTGAAAATGAAAATAAGAGGAAACCTGATAAGGCAGTACCCAAAAGACCCCCTCTTCCGTTTTACAAATCAGATTTGAAATCAGGTCCAGTGAGTAACCCTGGAACTGTTCCTTTTGTGTGGGAGAAGACTCCTGGAAGGCCTAAGACTGAAAGCAGACCACAAGCACAGGCTGTGGAAGGGCCTTCTGTTGCTCCAAAGCTCCCACCTGGGAGGGTTTTGAAAGCTGATCAGCAAGATTCTGATAAAGTTCCTAAAGTTACATCAGTTACTCAACCTAGGACAGAGTGCAGTGTTTCAGATTCTCAGCATGCTGCATCTTTGGATGATAAAGTGACAAAACATGAAAGCCCCAAAGAAGTAATTGAGAAGGAAAATTCTGGTTCAGACAATGAGGATGAGACCTATCTAGATGCTCTTGATACACTTTCCAGAACTGAATCATTCTTCATGAGTTGTAGTGTGAGTGGTTTGAGTGAATGGGATGATCAGGAAGTCCAACCATCTGGAAGTTTTTCAGCAGATCAACAGGCGCGTGATTTCATGATTGATAGGTTCTTGCCCGCAGCAAAGGCAATGGCTTCTGAAACACCTTCACTTCAACACCATTCTAGGAAGCCGCTTGTTACACTGCAGCAACCAAAACTGGTAAGGAAAGTAGTAACTGGAGCGAATGCTCGCCCCCTAAATGAGAAATGGCAAAAGGTTTTGCCACATTATGCTCAAGATATTGGTAGGGAGGAAAGTGAAGATGAAAGTGATGATAATGATGGATATGAAAACTATGCACCCAAAGTTTGTGGACTATTTCCTCGGTTCTGCATTTTGAATCCAGTTCCAGGGTTAAGAATGGAGGGTAAGATTCCAAGTTCTAAAGGACAGGGAGTACAAAATAAAGCAACTGCTTCTCACAGAAGAACTGCTAAAGAGGTATAAATTAGACCCACCTGTTATTATTTCACTTTAGACTTTATTATCATTTTGTTTGTTTTTTCTTCTGCAGCATGGTAGAACTGCTAATAATGGGAAAATGTCTCTAAACTCTCAATCTGGCTTTACAAAAGAGAAGAAAGATTTTGGTACCGCAGAAAAATCTACGCAAAGTATTGATCCACCTCGGCGAGGTTGCAGCAAATCATTAGCCTCTGAGAGCTCTCAACTTGAGTCTAGCAGTGATAGCCCTGTTGTTGAGAAAACTCTATATGTAGATTCTGTACATAAGATCAAATCTTCAAGTGCATGTTCTTCGGACAACAATCACAAAGGGGATGACTTTGATACTTCAAGGAAAGACACTGATCTTGATAAAAGTATTCGTATAGATTATTCAATTGAGGAAAGCAAAAACTTGAGTATTGTGGATGAAAAGGCTGTATTACAACCTAAAAGTTCAGCTTCTCTTAATTCAAATGATGATTTGCAAATGGAACTGAAAAATCATCCCAACAAAATATGCCCGGAAGAGCAAGAATTGACAAAGCCTAATTACCAAGGGAATAATTTAGATCAGGCTTTGGTTGCATTTTCAAGTCCAGCAACGGTTGAATCCAAGAAAATAGAGTCTGAAAGCAAAGTTTTTAGCATTAAGGAAGGTTCTAAAGGTCCTGTTTCATGGAGAAACAAGAAGTTTACTAGTGATTTGAAATTTGATTCAGAGGGCCAGTCAGCTACCAAAGTGTTTGATCAAGAATGCACTCTTAAATCTAGTGAGGATCCTAGTACTTTGACTTGCTCAAGGGTGGTAAGTGACACAAAGATTGACTTACAAAGTCAATTGTATGAGAAGAAGTTAGGCCATGGAGAGACTTTAAATGTAAGCTCTATTAAGCATCCTCTTGCCCTTCCTTCACCAAAAGCTCCTTCAGAGTCTTGGCTTAAGCGCACTTTGCCTACAGTTTCCTCTAAGAACATACTTTCACGGTCTAATCTTGCTGCCAACTTACATGCACCAACTCAACTCAAAGATCCTAAGTGGGAAAGAATTGTTAAATCTTCTAAATCTAATCATGGGCATCTTCAGTTTGCTGAGGTACTTTACTAAATTGTGTCAATCATTTTGCATAAATATAATGTGGTATCTTCATGCTTTTTATAATATTCCTTCAATCTTTTACAGGAACCACTGCCACCTATTCCTGAAGCATGAATTTCCAGGAGATCAGGTCTTTGGTAATTTGATTTGCTTGCTGAAATGTGCAGGGTTTTCTTAATGTAATTAATTGTTGCTAGAATCATTCTATAGATTGATCTCCTATTTGCTTTTATATATATACATGAGATGAGATGGTATACTACTCAAAAGTGTAAATCACAGTTTCCCTTTTTGTCTTGTAAATGTATAAACTTGTTTCAACTGAAGTTTATCACTGAAAATCTTTAAGGTGATCTGTTCCTGTAATATCAGGACAAAAGACTTGTTGCCTAAGATTGTTGTTGCTTCAGAAGATAGAACAAAGAATAAATTTGTAATGATGATTATGGTGGTCCTGCTCTTCAATTTTCTTCAACTGTGATGGTAATCTATTTGAACGATGATGCGTCAAATAGTTATCAGTTAAGTTAGTAGTGTGGAATTATGATACGTCTCTTGTTAGTAGTGTGGAATTATAGTACCTTAATCTCGTTTTATTATAGTAGTACGAACATTTTACTATATTTAGGAATTAATCTCACATATTCACGGTATGTTGTCTCAGTTTTTCGACATTCATCAGTTTTAAGGTTGTCTTGGGCAAATAGTACTCAGATGCTCTCGACCTTATATAGAATAAGCAATTTCGAGATGGCCTTAGCCATATCACAGTACAGTTATCATTGTGCCAATGATTCTGAAAACTGGATTTGCTTCAACAATGGTTGTATTAGGAATTAATAATTTAAAATCAATTAGCATAGATTACATATATTATGTAATATTATATTTGGAGTTGGTAATATGTTTGGTCTAATCAACCTGTTTAAATAGTCTATAAACTAGTAAAGGTTAGGCTGTAAAAATAGTGACTCTGATTGAAGTAAATCTAATTGGTTTGTGATACAAATGAGTGGGTCAATAAGCTAGTTTATGAGTTGACCCGTTATTAAAAGTATAATTATATTTTAAAAAATAAATATAACATTATTTTTATTCATATATATATATATATATTAAAACTTATATATGAAATTGCTATATCTAAAAATTGAAATTAACTTCATTTATTTAATTGAAATTAATTTTATCTATATGAAAATTTTTAAAAATAAGTATTTTGTTTAATATTTTAAATTTAGAATTTTTTTTATTTTCTTTTTAAATTAAATTAAAATTGTTTGATGGTTCAATATAAAATAAAAACGAAGAAGTTGAACAATATTAAGAAAGAAGGTGAATTGCTTCGAAAACTTTTTTTAGAAAAAATTGGATTATTTAACAACAATTTTTAGAAGCAATTTTGATAGTTTTTTTATTACCAAGGAAATATAACTATAAAAGAGAGATGAAAGAATGCAATGAAAAAGCTAAGAAATTTTTATGCAAATTTTATTTTCTTTAAACTATATTTAGTTTTAATCCAACCAATTTAAGATGGATTGTTTTTCTATTCTTGAAAAAAAAAAGTTATATACACTCCATTCAAACAATGTGTAAAATCTTAACTATAGTTATTAATTATACCAATTGAACATGTATTTTGGTAATATGTGTTTATAAACATACCTTTATATCTTATAAATCTTCGAAACTAAATATTAAAATATAGACGAGTTTTTAGATAACAATATGAATTTATACCTAAGATACTCATGATAATATCATATAATATATTTTAGTGTGTATAATAGTTTACTTAAATAAAAAATAGATATTAAATGAAGCACAAGATGTTTAGTTGTAGAAGTTTAGACAAAGATTTTGAAGATCGTACAAAAACGCTAGATATGTATTAAAACCACACGAAATCTCTAAATATGATAAACATAAAAACTTAGATAATATCTCTTGAATGAAAAAAAAAAAAGACAAAAGACAAACACCTTAGGCATGAAAAATGTGCTTAACATGAGGCACATCTTCTCAAGAAAAAAATATCTAAAGGAAACTTGTTAATCAAAAACAACTTCCAAATCTGAATAAAGTACACCGACCGTTAGAGTTTGTGTGTTCAAAATGATGATGTTAGAGGTACACAAAAGTAACATAAAAACAAGGTTGTCATTTTTACATTACTTTAAGTACAACAAGTAAAGGTATTAACATAAAGTCTAGCATAACTCTAAAATGGTGTTGACACAATGACAAATTACAACATGTAAGTTTCAATGGATGTTTTATAAAAGGAATTTTCTCCATGTAGATAAAGCTAATGAACAAGTGTACATTTGTGTCTCACATAAATATTGCATGCTAAATATTCGTTAAATTTCTATGTGCTTTAGATATTATTGTGTTTGATAAACATGTAGAGTGAGCTCTATTTGTAACCCTTCCACTTTTGTGAAGTTAAGGCAAGGAGTGTACTTTTAATATCCTCTCAAGTGAGAGTTTTCTCTTATAAAATAATTTTATTATTGTATTGTCTAAGAAGGCTTCGTGTACTTACTCTAGAGAGAATTTATGTACTTGGTGCTTAATCATAAGAAGAGATTAGTTGATAGTTAAAATTGACTTTCTGTACTCAGATAAGCTACAAATGGTAGGGGAACAATACATGTAATTTTTTGTGATTGATGGAACATTATGCAAGTTGAAAAGAAAAATTGGACATAACCTAAATTGGGTTGAACTATTATAAACAAAGTGTTCTTTGTTTTTTTTTATTACTTGGTGTTGTCTACTCTTTGGTTGTCCTTTTAAAAACTTTTTTGAAAAGTTTGTGAATAGGTTTCAAAACCTTTGGACAACCCCATCAACATCTAATTGACCAAGCTTATGAAAGTTTTCCAAAGTGTTTTTAAAACTTTACTCACCAGTTCCCCTTTCTAAAGCTAATTATTTCTTTTTGTTAGTATTAAATTAAATCTCTCGAGGTTAGTTCGTTGGAGAACTAGAGGACTAAATCCTAGAAACCTTTGAAAATGAGGGCCAATTTATGAATAGACCTCCTTTGTTCAGACGAAAATATTTCAACTACTAGATGTAGTATTGCTTTCTTCAAGCCCTAGCACAGTAACATGATCAATGTGGTAGAAAACAAAAAATACATATTGGTAGATGAAGGCAATGAACGTATACGTAGGATCCTATGAACAAATGAAAAAAGTTAAAGTTTTTTACTCAAATCCAAGACTCACAACTCCTTGATGTGCTCCTTTAAAGCACATGTGTTAAAAGAGGCCAAAGAAATGTTAGATACTCTTATGATGATATATGAGAGTTACACAAAGGTAAAAAGGAAAAAAATCATCTTGCATACCTAAAAATACGAGTTGTTCATAGGGAAGAAAATGAGAGCATACAAAATATATTCTATAGATTCCATATCATATTCAAAGAGCTCCACTCATTAGGCAACCACTATAATATTTATGATCATATTAATAAGATTTTGTGTATATTCAATGGATAATGGAGGCCATAAGTGATATCCTTAAAAATATCTAATGGACTAGAAAGAATGTCCCTTAAAGAAATCATTTAAGTACTTAAATTTCATGAGTTTAAAATTCAAAAATAGAAGGTCATCAAGTAGGAAAAGTCTTTGGTCTATAAGGCTCAAGGAAAGCAGCATACTTCCACCAACTTTTCCAAAGTGGAGGAATTAGTAAAAAAATCCCTCAAACAAAGAAAAATTTAAGGTTGATGATAAGGTATCTTTCAATTCAGCAAGATTAATCAATTGTGAAAAAAGAAATAGAGGTTTTAGATGAATAAAGGAACAAACTTTGGAGCCAAAGATACACAAGATAAAAAGACTCAAGTGGATTTCTACAAGTACAAAAAAAGCTAATATATTTTTGATCAAAGTGTCTTGAGATTAACAGGGTCAAGAGAAACAGAGATACTTCTCTAGAAAAGATGTCAAGAAAGTCCTCACGTCTATATGGGATGATCTTGATGACTCTAAGATGAAGAAGAAAAAAGTTGAGGAAACACCCGTTCTCTGTGTCATGTTTGGTACATTTTTTAACCTCTCATCAAACAAGTTCAAAGAGGAGGTAAAATATATTGACATTCATTCAATGATTTAAGCATGTTAGAAATTAATGGATTAATTCCATAGTGTGACTCATGTGAAATATAATTATAAGTCTGAATATGACTTATTAAGAAAAATAAAAGGATATATTGATAAATATGAAAGACTATTTTATTTTATAAATAGCTAATTGTAACCAACTTGATGGACATTCAGAAAGCAAAAGTAGGGTTCTATTAATGCAGCTAATGTTATCCAAAATTACCATCAAGAAAGAGTGTGGAAAAGAAAAGTGATTGCAATAAATAGATTGGGATAAGGAGGCTCAAGAATTCATTTTCATGGGTCTCTAATGGATAAAAATAAGTCTATCTCACTATCCTATTTTATGTCCGAATCATAGATTATATAATCCTTATGAATTTACAAACTTTATGACCGAACTTATATGTGGTATTAGAGAATGGTTGTTTGAATTTATGATTCTACATGAATGATGTTCTCCCCAATTTTCATGAACCTTTTAAAATTATGAATACCTGAATGGTAGAACTTTGATAATTAAATTACTGTAAAATTTAATAGAATGGTTGTATTTTTTTTCCCTTGCATTATGAAATTGATTTCAAGTGAAAATCATGCATCCAAGTTATTATCAATAATTAAGAATGTAAATCCAAGTGAACAAGTTTCACTGAGTATGTTGAATTATTTGTTTTTTAAAAAGGAAGGAGTCAAGAATAGCAAAAACTACCATTGGTAGGAAAATGATAAATTGAAACAGGCTTCTGGACCTATACATCTAAAAGAATTTAAATTATTTTTTTTAAATTAAAGATTTGGTCAAATAGATATTAAAGAGAATTAATTTGTGCATTAATTATTAATTTCAAATTACCTTGAAATTATGTGACTAATATATATATATATATATATATATATATATATATATATATATATATATATTAATTGTATTATAAATTTTTATTTTTGAGTATGGAAAAGAAAAGTGATTGTAAGATAGATTCCGATAAGTAGGTTCAAGAATTCATTTTCATTGGATCTCTCATGAATCAAGGCAAGTCTCTCTTATTATCCTAATTTATATTTTCATTGGTCTCTCATAAATCAAGGTAAGTCTCTCTTACTATCTTATTTTATGTGAGAATCATAGATTCTTAAGATCCTTATGAATGTGCAAAATTTATGATTGAACTTACAAAACTTATCATGAACTTTTTTCTAACTCATATTTTCCCTCTCAAGCATATAGAACTACAAAATAAAGATAAAAATTTTGTTAAACATTTTGAAACATTAAAGCATGAATTTGCTGATGAATCCTCTTCAAAGAAAAATATGTTAGACAAGAATGAAAAATTGAACAATGTGTTTCATAACTTACAAAGATAAATTTAAAACTCTCAAGTTAGATTTAAAAAAGAAAGAATAAGAAAATATCTTTCTAGTTTTGAAAATTAATGCATTACAAAGAAGATTATACGAGGATGATCATTCTAGAATGTTAGAGCACCTAATCTTGAAGAATGATACTTTAAGAAAAGTCATATCCTCTTGCTTTGAAGGAAATAAGAAACTAAATCTTCTTATTAGATCCTCTTATAAACCTTCTAATAAAAGAAGATTAGGCTATGAATAAAATGAAATAAAAACTCATTCATCATCTTTATTCATTAAAAGAGGTTTAACCCCTTCAAAGTTGTAAAAGTTGAACCTCATAAGTGGATTGTCCTATATTTCATTAAAATAGGATCTTCTTTGCGACATGCATGAAGAGAAAGAAAATAAAAGTGTATTTTCAAATTAAGAGCACATTTTGTCATAAAGAGCTCTTTGAGTTGATGTACATAAATCTATTTAGTAAAATAAGAATTTCGTCTGTTAACGGTAAAAGGTAAAAGGTATAGTCTAGTCATATAAATAATTACAACAAATGGATATGGTTATATTTCTTAATTATAAGGATAAAACTTTTAAAACCTTTTATAAATTATGTAAAATGGTTCAAAATGCAAAAGGTTTGTTTATTGTCTTTTTGAAGTGATCATAAAGAGAGTTCAAAGATGATCTTTTCAATAATTTCGTGATGATAATGAAATTCATCACAATTTTCAACTTTATAAACATCACAACAAAATGGTATAATAAAGAATAAAAATAGGTCATTGTAAAAAATGTTAGAACTATGTTGAGCTTTCATTCAAACTCTTTGATCACCGAAGAAACAATAAACATGACATATTATTTACAAAAAAAAAAAAAGGAATTTATTATGAACTATAGAAAGGTAGAAAGTTTAACATTTCATACTCCCATCCTCCTAGAGTTTAATGTTTTATCTTGAACAATAAAAATAATCTTAGTAAGTTTGAATCCAAGAATGACGAAGAATCATGCTTAAATACAAAAGAAAACAAATAAAAAAGCAAATATAATTAAAAAAATACAAAGAAAAATAATAACAAAAAATATTAAATAATAAATAAATAAAATATAAAATAGGTGAAAGAGGAAAAACTTAATCCCATGACAAACCTCACATAGGTCTAATGTCTCAAGTTTTCTTTTATTTTCAAAAGTATCATCTCCTTCTTCATGTGTGTCCTTAACAACTGTTTTTCTTCTATCTCGCTGACCATGTCATTTTTTTTTTAATTTTTAATTTTTATTTGAATTTTTGTGTATCCTTTTTACTAAGTGAAAATAAATAAATATAAAAGAGTTGAAAAAAATTAAAAGCAATTAACAATAATTTAAAAAAAGTAAAAATAACAATTAAATTTAGAAGAAATAAAAAACAAATGAAACACCAACAATGATTACGAGAAAGTTAGTTTATGTCTAACTAATCCTCACAAATTGACTTGTAGGGTGAGGATCGTTCCTATTTATATACTATAAATTAACTTATCTTTAATTGATGTGGGATCTTTAATTCACCCCATCATGCAAAAGTATAGACATCTCCAATGTGAGACTATATATTTATGGGTGGTCCGATAGTGAGTAACACAATAGGTCAAACAAACTTTGTTAGACTAGGTTCTTATACCATACTAGAATAAGAGATTAAGTTTAATTTATTATCACAAATCTGACTTGGAAGGTGAATATCATCCTTACTTATATATTATAAATTGATCTTGTTTATCGTTTATATAAGATTTCAAACAATGATATTTTTAGTAATGGTTATGACAACAACTTTTTAACATTTTAAATTAAAAAATGGAGAAAGAATGAAATAAATCTAGCAAAGACCTAAACATAAAGAAAAATAAATAAAAAGAAGAATATAATCTCAACCATTAACTTAAAAATTATATAGAAAAAATAATATTTAACCTTTTTGTATCAATTAATATTAAAATGACACATTATTATTATTATTATTATTATTATTATTATTATTATTATTATTATTATTATAATGTCATAACATTTTATCAGCGTCATTTTTAAATATAAACTAGGAGCCTAAATAAACTATTAAAAAGTATATTATTATCTTAAAATAAGTTTCCTATCATGAAAATTTGACCTTGTTTGATCATTGTTTAGAAAAAAAAAAAAAAAAAAAAAAAAAAAAAACAAAAAAAAAACACAGTTCTTAGTTTTCTAAAAATATACTAATAAGAGGTAACTCCTTGGGGCGAAGTATTGATTTGTCAATATCATGCACAAGATCTTTAGAAAGGAAATTTTTTGAAATAATATGATAAGGACTTATGAAACATTTGTTTTTAAAATATTATTTTAAATATTACTCAAAACTTAATAAATGTAAAGTGAGAATTTTTTTATCACATCATCATTATTTAAATCTTAAATATTTTATTAAAAAATATAAATTTCTATCACTTTTAGTAATACAAAGTTGACTACTTTTAGAAAATTGGTTTTGTTTAGAAGACAATCAAATATATTTTTAGCATAAATTTGTCGACTACAACAAATTAGTAACACGTGTAAAAAATAACTTAGTTTTGATGTACTCTGTACTAATTCTCCGCATGTAACTTGATGAAGAATTTTATTTTTTTTATCCCAATGGAATCTATTATTAAATATTGACTTAGTACAGTACGAAGTTGTACCAAATACTATTCACGTATAGTGTTTTATTTTCCTTATCTTGTCATTTAGTGATTATTTATTTACACTTTTTCCAACACATTGTTTTGCCTTTGTAGTTAATTTTTGACTTCTATTATTTCTTTTGAAGTTTACCTTGAAATGAATGAAATACTAAATACGCCACAAAACCAACTTTTAAATTTTAATTTTTAATGTAAAGTAAATTGTTTATTTTTTTTCTTAGAATCTCAGAGTGCATGATATGAATATCACTAAACTTTTATTAACGTGTGCATTCTTACGAAAATCGATTTTTTGTGAAACTAGGAACACTGATCACTCAAAGTTTTAAGAGGCTTAAAGCGAATAAAAGAAATAAAGTCTTTTTTAAATTAATAAAATAATTAAAATTATAATAATTTCATCTAAAATTTATTTTTTAAGCTTTTTGTGATGTAAAATTATTTATTAAATTATCATAATTAATTTTATTTAAAAAATATTTTTCAATAGATAATAAAGTTATTCCGTTTAATCTTTGTTAAGACATTATTGATCTTAAATAAGATTTTATTAGTTTTTCGATTTGGACTATGAGAACCGGATGAGTTTCATTCGGTTGTCATTTTGATTTGAAAATGAGAACCGGATGACACCCCCCTCTAGTTGTCATTTGAAAAAAAATTAACAACCGGATGGGGTGTCATCCGGTTCTTATATAAGGGTAATTGTGGTATTAAAATATTTTATTAGGGGGCAGGAAGAACGTATTAGGGTGCAAGAAGAATTCGTCTTGAAACAGTTGCTTTACCTACTTGGCCTTGAGTCACCCCTAACTAAAAAACGACAATTCGACTTCCATCTCCAAAAATGTTAAAATATAAAAGTTTTTTTTCATTGAATCTTTTTTCTTTTTATTACATCGTATTTTAGATTTATGCCAAAGTTTCAGATAAAAGAGTGAGATGGATTAAAATGTGTCCCATTATGAAGCTTTTTCATCACATTACGAATGTTTGCATTTCAAAAAATAATTCACAAGAATTTGTGTGTTCATGACAAATTGACAAGTTGTTATTATATTGTTTGGATAGAAGTTTATCCTCCATGGAATATTTTTTTTTATCACTGTTTTCAATTATATTAAGATATCTAGAGAGATATTGGCAACATATTTTCGTAATTTGTTAATTATTGATTAAACACGTTATTTACTAGATAAAATTTGTTAAAAATATAAATTTTATAAATTTCACTTCCACCCTATCATAATTTTGTAATGTTTAGTCAATTTAATATAAAAATATATATATCAAGAATTGTAAAGTCTGGTTCTTAGGTCTTTGAGAGTGTGTTTGTTTCAATATATTTTAGGTTTAAGTGGAAGCTGAAACTGATGTTTAGATTTATTAATTTACTATGATTTGAGTGGAAAGAAACTAGTTAAGAGAAAAGAGATGAAAATTTTGGAATTATAATTTTGTCTTTCAAGATATTGAATACAATATAAAAAGCAAATCTTATTACTCTGTATATTTATTTATGATTCGTATGAAAATAAATTATATTAAATCTATTATAAATGTAGATATAATCAATTATGTCATTATGTTATAAGACATAATTAGTTATACTTAAGTATATCATTAATTATACTTAATTATATAATTAATTATTCAACTCCTTTCGTAATATCATTCACATTAAGAATATAATTAATTTTCATTCATAACAATTTCAAGATTCCTCAAAGAATTTAAATTAGATAATTAGATGATTCACTGTACGCTCAAATTATCCTATTTATTCATTATTATATTTTTTTTGTCTCAACAAAATTTTTTTATGTAACCATTATAAATTAAATAAATTATTTTGATTTATAAAATAGTTATTAAGTATTTTATATTTACTCTTATTTTCACATAATAAGAAAATTACATTTAAATTAATTAAAAATGAAGTAAAAATAAATATGTAATTATTATAAAAATAATTGATATTTTCCTAAACTTAAAAGTAATAAATAAATAAAAATAAAAGTGATTTACTTAACTCACGCATATAATTAAAGAATAAATATTTGTTTCACTTTCTATCTTTTTATTAAAGATAATCCTAGACACACCGTTATCACATGAAATTTATAAAAAGAAAAAAGAAACAAAACCACAAGTTTGACTGAAGCATGAAAAGAATAAAATAAAGCATATCACCAAACCAACTCACATGGAGAGATTTATCTTTTATGTTTGAAAAAAAGTAAGAAAAGAAAGAAAATCACAAACATATGAATAAAATTTAAGGAAACCAACAGAAGAGTCAAAAGAGGTTTATTCCTTATGTTCAAAAACAAAACAAGAAAGAAAACTAATGTTGAGATACACAAACACCCTCCATCATTTCTTCTTGTAGTACCTATTCTAAAAAGTTTTTTAAGCAGCCTTAGAAGCACCCTTCATTGGTCTACCAAGTTTCTTAGAAGTTTAAACACACACTTCCAACGCATTTGAATCATTAGAGAATCCCTACTCCACCTAATTGATCCACTATTTAAAAATCAACTTATACTCCTTCTCAAACTTAGAAGAAAAACGCTGAGTAACTTGCATCCCTCCAACATTGGACTGCAACCCCACATCACAAGAAGTAGCAGAAGTTAAGTGCAAACTAGAAGGGCTAAAACGAAACTCCAAGACTTTCAAACCTGTAACAACCATGACATTAAACTTAACCTCGACAAAACCATGAAAAACTATTTCAGTGGTTTTTCTAGTAGTCATATAAGCATTTTTAGGTGACCTACCAGGCCTGCGGGGTGATTAGCCTAGATCATTATGACTATCAGAGTATGAGTTAGAAGCCTCCTCATCCAAAATATCTGTCTACCTCTTAGGATCCAAACCCTGAATACTTGAACCCTTTGCAGAATTCCCTTTAGAACTGAACTATCATTATCTGTTCCTAGAACATCGACAACGAGAGCAACCAAGGGAAATTATATTTCACAATATTCACATTTTCATGCTTATTCTGGGACAAATTTTCATCTATAACATTGAATTTAGAAAAAAGAATTTGAAAGAGGCAAACCAGATAAGTGAGCCAAGTCATCCTTAGGAGAAACATCATGTATCTGCTCAACATTCTAAATCGAAGAGGCCTGCTAAGATCATCAATAAGACTTGACATCTCTTTTAAACTATCTTCTTGATTAAAGCTAGAATTAGGAGTAAGAACATCACCTCCCAAAGAAGATAGTTTATAGTCATTGTCAATAGCAATATTAACAACATTAATCACCTTGATATGCAATTTCACATTTTCTTGTTTTGTCCTCAAGTTAAACTTAGGAACATAATGTTGTTTAGACCTCACTTGTTAATCAGACCTATCACTTTAGTGCCTACAAGAAAATAAGGTATGTTCAATCATTTTACAAAAAGACAAAAGTCATTCATACTTCACAACAACCACAAATATAAAGTCTAGACGGTCCACCAAAAGCTACTACGATAGAAAAGAAAGCATATCCACATCAATAAGAACCTAATAATAGAAGCCAATGATTTTCTTCATAGTACAACCATCTAACGCAATAGCGATATCAACCCCTCTTGTTATACAGGAAATAACATGGGGTTGTCAATACTCTAATGAAAGGCCATGAATTCCGCTCAACACTGCACCTTAGTAAGATTCATAGTTGCTAAACCAAAGTCTTTAGTCCAAGCAAATACTCGCAAAAATCTTAGGAAGGGATTCCAAGATTCAACTGTTAACACACGCCTCATGTCTTCCAAAGAGGTGAACAAAAACTCTTAGAATCCCTTGTCAAGAGGAATTGCCTTTTAAAAACCAAGGGATTTCCAAGGAAGGTCTAGTTTCCTACATACATCCAAGTGCCTTAGAGGCTTATCTTCTTTGTCAAGCACGATCCCACCATACAAGTGATTTTTACACTCTTCAAGTCCCACTAGATACACTTCACATAGACAAGATTTCCTTTGAGGCAACAAGAGGAAAACTACGATAGAGGGATGTCACAAGCATTATTCGAAGCTTGAACAAACGATTTATTTTACACAACAACAACAAAAGAAGTTTTTCCAGTTTGTTTCATATCTTGATCATTGAGGCATCCTCAAGGAATTAAGAACTCCCTAGACTACATGCCCATTTCGTGGGAAAGAATAAACCATGAGAAAAAATCACATCCATTACAAGAAAAACACACTACGAATAAATGTGATCACCTGTGGAAGACCACCGTACTCCCACCAGGACAAAAACGAACAAGAAAAATACTCACAATCAAAAACCTTAATTCTCTATACAGAATTAGGATTGTTGTATTTTCCCTTTACTTTTTTTTGTATTTATGCCATTATAATTCTCAACTTTTTTATTTTATTTTATGTATTAATTGTGGTGACCCTAATAAGAAGGTTAAGAAATTTAAGCTAGAACTTTTGAACATATCAATTGAACCAAATAAGTTTTTAGATGGGAAAACAATCACAATTTTTAAATTGGTGTAGTCAACCATTTAATATTGTTATTTTAAGGTTATCAATGGAAAAACCAATTATAATTTTTAAATTGGTGTAGTCAACCATTTAATATTGCTATTTAACAATTAATCAATATTTTACAAAATGAGGTGCATAATTAATTATGTTTATGCCTATGTACATAATGAATTATGCATATCTTTAACGTCATTGTTTGTTTGTTTTTTTTTTTTTAAATCCTCTTCAATATATTATTAAATTTGATATGTTAATCTAAACAAACAAAATATAATAAAATTCATATGAAAATTAATTCGAATAAAAAAAGTGACAAATAAAACTATTTTAGGGCAAACAGTTATAATGCTATTTAGATATATATATATATATATATATATATATATATATATATATATATATATATATATATATATATATATATATATATATATATAATATTTTTAATTGATAATTTAAACTAATCCTAAACATTTTAACCGAAACAAATTTAAGTATAGTAGAATATTAATTTAATTTAATATTAGTATTTTTTTTCTTTCTTATAAAATAAATATTACCAAAACAAGTTAAAGTTATATGAATTATAAAATTATATTAAAATTTTAATTATTCTTTAAATCCATGCATTTTTATAGAATGTTATCAATGAAAGAACTCTTAGCTCCACACTGTAAACCTTTATAAATTTCTTTTAACATCTTGATCAATTTGAAAACTAATCATCCTCTTTCGCAAACTTTTTTAATTCACTTCCCTTAAACTGAACTAATGTTCTTATTTAGAAAATTGAAGCAGTTTATTAAAGTTCATTTTAATTTTATTAATTTAAACCATAATATAAAATAATTTAATACATCCGAAAAAATGTTCCATTGTAAATTTAGTTTAACTTCCTCATATCACTTTTAGAGTGAAGTTTAGTTTTACAATAAATTTATAAAAAAAATATCATTCATATGTTTGTAAGAATAATTAATTTGATAAAAAAATTATATTCCTCTTAAGAGTTATTAAAAAACACAAAAAATAGTTACCTCTAAATATAAAAAATGCGTTTTTTAGATATAATTTATCATCTTATTTATTATTGTATACTGATTAATATATATAATTTATGAAAATGAAAAATATTAATTATTTCAGTACATTACATTAATTAATATTTAGCATAGGTTCAGAATAAACATAAGGGGTAACTTGAATATATGTCACGAAATAATAATTTTCTGTAAAGTATAAGTTTTCGGTAAGAAACTTGTGATAAGGTTATTTATTAAAAATTACAAATTACAAAAGTAATTTTATCTTTCATAAATTTTTTTTTAATATATGATTGATGTGATATTATATATGTTTTACTAAATTTTTAACACTTAAGTATTTATAAAATTACTTATGATTTTCCTGATGCTGTAATAATATAATTTATAATTTTTCTATTATATTTTTTGTTTGAGTTTATTTTACTAAATACTCAATTATTTAAAAAAACTATTTTTAGTTTTTTTATCTGTTGCTACAACTTTTCAAGATATTCATTAGCTGCACAAAAAACGACATAAGGCTATTTCAACTACTTGTTAGAAACGTGTTTTTATATTTTTATTAGATAAAACACTACAAAAATTCTATTTTTTAATAACTGGTAATTGAATTTTATAAACAATTTTAAATTTATATTAAAACTTCGAATTCAATTGTTATATATTATAAAATATAAATTAATAATATAATAATATTAAAAATGTATTTAAGACACATGTTTTTCGGTAAAAAAAAAATAATTGACTAACAGTGCACACACGGTCTTGTTTTTTCCTTTTTAATTGTTCCAAATTATATTTTCTTATCATTAACATAGGTAAGTCTAAGTTAAAAAAAAAAACAAAAAAATAAAAACAAAACTTTAAACACTTTAAACACTTTAAATCTTATTTATACTAAGTTATTAATTTATTTCCAGTTAACATTGTAGGAAAATACTAACTTTAAATTTCTTAA
>Ga0209700_102321_pt1 | contig 38832 bp, 14 predicted proteins | sample SiratroredBW_FD_187528 | JGI IMG/M metagenome (GOLD analysis project Ga0209700, IMG submission 187528) | Root nodule microbial communities of legume samples collected from California, USA - Siratro red BW (SPAdes) (version 2) | ecosystem: Host-associated > Plants > Roots > Nodule | place: USA...
TATATATATATATATATATATATATATATATATATATATAATATCAAGGATACCTCGTTTACCAATTATTACATGTAATTTTTTATCAAACTAACATATAAATTAGAATTATAAATTATCTTAATTCTGTGTCAATAAAAAATAATAACTAAATGCATATTTTTGCATATATATTTCATAAATATATTAGTATATAAATGTAGTGTCAAACGATTTTATACTAATAAATTTTCGTTGACATAACTTTCAGTGCAAATGTATATTTTGATGATAATTTTCTCAATTAAGTGATGTAATACATTTATAAAGTTTAGTTCTATAAATTATCAATAAAAGGTTTATATAATTAAAGTTTTTTAAAAGAAAAATAAGTATTAAAATATAATAATGATTAACTAAGTTCGTCTATAATTGTTATGCTTAAGTCAGTACTTAATATCATTTGCTTGTCTAAAGAAATTAAATTAAGTTTATTTCATTCATTTTAAAGCATTAATAATTAAAAAACTTCAACTCCAATAAATTCATAATAACATTTACATATCATTAAAAATATTAGAATTAAATATATCACACCAAAAATATATGTAACTTATTCTAAGCTATTTTGTTCTACAAATATTAACTTCATAAATAGGTAAGTTCACACCACATTATAAAAATGGTATAAGAATTTTTTTAAATTTCTCAGTAATTGATATTTTAATCGATATCAAATACAATCTGATCAAATCTAACAATTTTAAACATTTTATAATAAATCTTCTTATTACTTAAAAAACTGCAAACATGCAACAAACAAAAAATGGAAAGAAGAAAGAAGAAAGAAGCCGTGAGCTTTGGTGAGTGATAGAGATGAATGAAAGTTGAAAGGTGAAAGGTGAAAGGTGAAACAGACACATAAACGTAGAGACAGACACACTGCCATCAATTTGTTCTTTCCAGCAACAAGACAACTTAGAACAAATCGAAATTAGACAATCTTTTAACAAAGCTTTGATTGATTGAACATTAGTTTCTCACTATCTTATATGTGGCACTTTATGGATGCAAATATTCTTATCATATCCACAAATGTTTCGTCAAATAATTATTGTTTGGCCATAATGCAAATATTGACTGTTTTTCTTTTTCTCCATCTCTCTAACTTTTCTTACTCCTTTAAACTCTTCCTTTTTTGCATGAAGTTTTTAATCATGCAATTTGTTGAAGAATGCGGTTTTGATCTTAAGCTTGTTTCTTAAGTATGAATGATGAGTTTTTTAATTTGAAGACTATTATGTACTTTCAACTTTTTACTATTGCAGCCTGTGACATGATTCCGTGTTTTTCTCTTTCTCCTCAAAATGCATTTTCATACATTAGCAATAGAGCCAAACCCTATTTAGGGTTTTAAATGATGAAAAATATATATATCCCTGATTAGGTTATATCAATGGGTAAATTACTATACTCTAAATTTCCATTATAGAATACGTGAATTAATCTTGACTTAAATGCAAACAAAAATTGTGGAATGAATTTAGATATAAACAAACCTGACTAATTTTGCCTTTTTTTATAATTTAATGGTATTAGCTTTAAATCACTCTTTACTGCAAAGTAATATTATTTTAATGATTTATTTTATTCAAAATATCAAGTTCCAATAAGGGGAATTTTTAACAACTATTTTTTATTAAAATGAATAAAATTATATAATATTAACTGATTTTTTAATTAGCATAAACTTAATTATTTTAGCGAGTGTAAAGGAGTAAGTAGTTGTAAGTTTGAATTCTCAATTTGCATTGTATTCTTAGAGAGTCAAAATATGTTATCCATAGTTATCTATCAGCATGACCAAAATAATATCTATTGTAAAAAAAATTATAATTAGTTCTTTTTCAAATACTAGACATGGTTTTAATATTTTATTTTAAAAAATATTTTTATTCGGTATATTTTTTCAGTAAATTATAATTTTAGCTCTAGTATATTAAAACTAATGAATTTATTTTTAAGATTTTGAAACTGCGTTAACTTAGTCTCTTTGATATTTTAATTTGATATTTAGTGATAAATTTTTATCATTACAAAGTCTGTAAAACTAAACTCAAATATTTTTTAAAAAATGAAAACTAGATTAATCATCAATTTAAAAATATAAGTCTGGTCCAAAATAGAAGGACTGAAACACATTTTCTCTTCATTTTTTTTTTAAATGTTGAATGATTACACAGTGAATATGCTTTGCTTTTAAGCTTTTAAAATAAGACTTATCTCATGAAAAAAAATTGAAAATTAAATAAATACATGCTTCTTTTCTTTTTCTTGTTTTGGACACATTGACAGGGCTAATAATACACACATTAGTCAACAGCAGTGTGCAGTTCCGAATTCCCATGTCAGCTCCTCTAGATTCTCAACATGAAAGCCTTTTGTCCATTAGCATGCAAATATTTATGAGGCTTAGCACCAAAGATATGGCTGTAGGATCCACACCTCTGCAATTGTCATTATCAATGCATCTTAACCATTAATTTTAACCAAGCACATTGTAACATCTCCTATCACTTCCCTTCTTCACCTCTATATTCAACTAGGTTAAACTCAACTAGGTTAAACTCATTAAAAATATATATATAAATGTATGAAATATTTTACAAAAATTATCAGTCATAATAATTTTGATATTATGTGCAACAGTTAATAGAATGTTACTGCAGTGAGTCACTAAAATTATGTGAGTGCAGGTAGACATGGCAGCAATGTTATAGATGCTGCATGCATTAAAAAAAATGCTTCCTATATATATCTTCCACTGACCTAAACCCCACAATAAATTGAAAGAGGGTCATATACAATGGGTCTAGAGAACCGTTGCTTCAAACACTAACAGAGGCTTAGGTCATGAGAGAATGTCAGAGTGAGGAGTGAAAACAGAAGGGTCAGAAAAATTACCAAGCTTCATGTCATAACAACTGACAGTGGCCCTTTTTCTCTGTGCACTACTGTAATGAATAAGATATTAAAAAAAAAAATAGTAAGTGTTTTAAGGTTGAACTCATAATTTATCAGTAATTTCTCTGTGCCTGTTGAAGTGATTTAGTTTCTTTGGGCAAATTTCCTAAACTAGTTATCTTAAATAAAAGAATTTTGGGTGCTACATCGATTACTTATTTGATTATTTTACTAAATATTGTAATGGTAATTTAGCGTCAAAATTATAAATAAAATATTATTCCAGCATATTATATATATATATATATATATATATATATATATATATATATATATATATTATTAAGATTTAGTGCTATTTTATTAATAGATTACGAGACTTATAGATAAGAGTTAAAAGTTAATTTTTTTAATCTATTTTAAAATTTTCAACTTAATTGTACAGGAGATTTTAACTGTTAGATTTTTGTTAATTAAAGGTAATGCAGAAATAGTGAAATTAAAGGTCTACTAGTGAAATGTTGATGGATTTAGACCGATTACGATTTTGCTATGGTAAGTAAAAATAATATATCTAATTTTTAGTCATTTTCCTCTTTTCTTTTTGGGATAATATAAAGAGAAGTATTATCAATACAAGATCAAACTTTTGAAGACTTGCTTGAGTTGATAAAGTAGAATGGAGGGTTTTAAAAAGTGTTTTTTTTTTAATAAAAACAAGCTTCAATCCAATTAAGGAGATCCAATAATACATTTCTAAAGGTATTTTTTAATGGTATTTAAGTAGATAAGATCTAACTCTAAATAGGTTGTCTTAATATAGTGATTTAATGATCTTTGATGATAATGTAAGCATATATAAGGAGATACATATTTTACAGAAAGTGATAAATAACAAACTCTCGTTAACGGAGATATCTTATATTTTGCTTGGTCATATGTTTTGTGTCACCTTAGCATTGGAAACATAAGTTAGCTAAAGTTTGGTGGGTTCAAGATATATCTAGTCTTAGCCTTTGGTAAGACTTCTTTATCATGATTTTAGATTCTTCTAGAAGATGCCTCAAATTTAGTCATGATACAATGCGTGGCTAAATATGGGTTCATTTGCATTCATACATGATATTAACATATGCATGATGAACGATGCATGATTATATGATTTTATAACATCAATAATAATATGTATGATTTTATGTTTACTTTCATTAGCTCACTCTTACATGTTTAGCTCACTCTTACATGTTTATGTGTGATAATACAATTATCCTACTTAGTACAGGAGTAAACTTTGATGCACGAGTTTCATTTTTATGTATTAGTATTTTGATGATGACGTTTCTAGTCTTAATGACATATGTATGTATATATGATGTCATTAGCTGTGTGTGGTGATATATTTATCTTTTATGTTTAACTAGTATTATAGTTAAAGAATAAGTGGGGTACTATAAATAGATACTTTTTTCAAATATACACATCATCAAGACTATTGGTGATATTTTAAGGGTCAAAGGGGTCATGGCTCTCTCAAACTTTTTAAATTCTATTTCAAGCTTTTGATTTTCTCAAAATTATTTTAATTTTGGCTTCTCCAAAATTTTCAATCAAATTCTGCCACTAATCATAATTGCAAAAAAAAACCTTACTTAGTGTCACATGTCATAAGATATGTTCTTGTACCAAGTACAATCATAATAGTAACAGACAACAAGCACACAAGCGTGAGGTAATGAAAACAAACATATAACACCATATAATATCATCATACATGTATCAAGATCATACATATGAATTCACACACACCATGTCATGAATAAATATGAGGCATCCTCTGCAAGACTTTTAGAACCATGATAAATAAGTTCCACTTGAGGCTAACACCTAACATACTAAGCCCACCAAATCTTAGCTGACTTATATTATTAGGGTAGCACAAAGCATTTGCTATAAAGGCATATGTACACCTACTACCAAGTTCGAAGTAAGTATCTCTCAGCTTCTCTCCACTTGAAGTCTCGTCTACGTGACTAACCAAAGTAGAGATATTAATATGAATTTTGTATTTATCACTACCATTCAAGACACAATATTATCCTAGATATCTCTACATCACCCAATAAGGTCATGCAAATCATCCAATTAGGGCTACCCAGTCAGGATTACACACTTATACACATATATAACTAATCATTATACATGTATATAAGTGATCCATCACCCATTGAGGGTCACCTAAAAAGGGAATATGTCATGCATACAACATGTCATGCATCTCAATATTAATTGTATATTTACCCATAATATATATAATTAATCTCACCTTTTATACATCATACTATCAACAAAACATGTATGAAAGCATGTAACATAACATCATCTCAGCATATTGTCGTTTGAGTGATGCCTTTTCTACTGAAGCAAAATACAACTCGAGAAAGTATCTTTCCATGGCTTTCCTCGCTCCAACAACCACCTCATCGCTTTAGCATCCATCACTTAAGCATTATAATCAATATTTGAACAATTACCACTTTATTGTAAGAAATTCAACAAGTTCCAAAAACCCCTCCACCGCCACAAAACGCTTGAGAGTCCAATAGCACTTGAGCACACAAGGCACACGTCATGCACTATGTTCAAGACATATGTACACCACCTCTAACATGCTTAAGTGTTTGGAACAAATTTTGAGACATAATATCACTTGAACATCATCTTCGATGCTTAAGTGATATATTTTCAAGAGAGAAAGAATTGTCTTACTATCTCTCTCATTCACGATGCAAGACTCTACTTGAGTGATCAGTCCATTACTTTAACTATGTAAGACAATTAATACAACTAATGCACCCAAATAGTAATAATCACTTCTTCCTACCATTCTATAATATCAAATTTCACACCATCCAAACATTCAAACAACCATCAATTTGTAAAAAGTAACATTATCTCTCCTTATCTGGATTAAAGTGTGTTTTTATCTAATAATATCTTAAAAGTCACTATCAACAATCAAAATAATCCAAGTAAGTATTCGTAATACAACCTTACACATTTTTATAAAAGAAGAAAAAAAAACTTAAAACATTAACAAAAATGAAGCTATTTACCAAAATCAAAATTTCATCTATCCATTCTTCCCTACCTTTACTAACCTCAATACCAGAATAAATCCACAATAGAAAATAACTCACGTATTTACAAATGTAGAGAAAAAAGAGATTTTCTAAACTTTATATTTTTGAATGATCTAAATGTCTAAGTTTTATCTATGAATAATAATTACTATTTACTTCAAAATTTATTATTAATATTATTATGCCTTCTAATAATATTTTATTTTAAGAGATTTCTCTTCATGATATTTTTTATCAATATGATTGTAGTTTTATATTTTAAAAATGGATATTAACTAATATTTTATTTTTATTTATAACGGAAAACTTGATTAAAACTAAAATTAAAATTTAAGAACTTAGCTATTTGATTCGATTTGCAATTTGTCATTTCGGAATTGGGTTAAACTAAATCGAAACCAATTAGTTAAGTAATATTGTATTAGTTATTATTTCATTCATTCATACACTAGACGTGCGTTTCAAGACAAAAATTTAATAGTTATAAATTTATTCATGCCTCAACATCTTCCTATCTTTATCCTAGGGTGGCTCTTTCTATGATATTAGATTTTTTTTTATTGTGATTTTCCTATCAATATTATATTACCTTGATGTCATCTACTATTAATATAGGCAATTAAAGTAATTCAATATACATATTATATATATATATATATATAATTTTTCTAGATCATAAATAGGACAGTGAAATAAAATTGACAAAAATAAGAAAATTCCTTAATTCAAAATATTAAATTTTATAAGATATCTCATTTTAAATAAGTGTTTAAAGTAGAAATTAGTGATGTAGATAATATATTAAGACTGAAATTAAATAAAATAAACTTACTTTCAATTGACTATGTTTTAAGTGATAGAACAAAAGAAAAAAGAAAAACAGTTAGATTGCATGCTTATGCACATTGGCATGTGATTAATATAATAATTGATAAGCCATAGTAGATCACTTTGTCCTCAAGGTACAAACCTCATCATATCCCACATATCTACACCTAAATAGAGAAGAAAAAGACAAAAAAAAACCAAAGCATGAGATTAATGGGAGCCAAACATAATTATCACCCCACAAGGTCATATTTATCAAATAAAAAACAATAATCTCTCTCTCTCTTTCTCTCTGTGTCAGTCTCATATGTGATGATGTTGTAGCTGCAAGAGTCTAGAATATGCCCCCTCTGGCCTGCTCACAAGCTCTGCATGGCTACCTTGCTCCACAATGCGACCATCTTGAACCACTCCAATGCAATCCACCCCTCTAATGGTGGACAAACGATGAGCCACAAGCACTGTGGTGCGACCCCTCATCAGCCTCTCCAAGGCTTCTTGTAGCACACACTCCGACTCAGCATCTAGGGCACTCGTGGCCTCATCCAGAAGAAGAATCGTAGGGTCCTTAAGCACTGCCCTAGCAATAGCTATCCTTTGCTTCTGCCCTCCAGAAAGTTGCACTCCTCTCTCTCCAACCGGGGTCTTGTAACCCTCAGGCAAACCACTCACAAAGCCATGCACATTGGCGGCACGTGCAGCCTCTATCACCTCACTCTCACTTGCACCCTCTTTCCCATATGCAATGTTCTCAAAAATGCTTGCTGCAAAAAGTGCTGGCTCTTGCTGCACCAACCCTATCTTCAGCCTCAAAGACTTCAAGTTCAACTTCCTTATGTCCTTCCCATCCACCATCACTTTCCCTGCAATAGGGTCATAGAATCTCTCTATCAATGCTATCACAGAACTCTTCCCTGATCCACTCGCCCCCACAAGAGCCTGGCTCTGCCCTGCACGGATCCTCAGGCTCAAATCCTTGAACACCATCACATCAGGCCTTGAAGGGTATGCAAAGTCAACATGCCTCAGCTCGATCTCCCCCCTCAGAGATTCCACCGGCTCAGCATCAGGGTCATCAGGGTCAATCCTTGTCGGGCGATCAAGTATCGAGAACACCGAACCGACGGCCTCGCCGCCGCGGATTATCTCCGGCGCGAGGCTGACGGTTTCCGCCACTGAATTTGCCGTGATCACGAGGACCACGAACACCTTGATGACCTTGGAGAAGGTGGAAGCGCCTTTGCTCACCAAATGTGCACCGTACCATAGAATGAGAGCCTCGGAGGCGTAGAGGGCAAGCTGAGAGAGGCCGAACAAGAAGCCGGAGGTGAGGCTCCGCCGCAGACTCTGGCGCTGAGGCACACGAAGCTCGTTGCAGAACACAGATAGCATCTTGGTTTGAGCATTGAATGCTGCAACTGTTCTGATGTTGCTCACTCCCTCTCCTGCTATCATGCTTGTCTTTGCATGAGCCTTGGCTGTGTCTCCAGCAAACCCTTTTAGAGATAGTTGCTGCAAAATTGAATTCACAGAGAAACATCCATTGTTAGCTACCACTGAATCAAACAGCACCATAACTCCTTCGTAAACCTAGCTATATTCCTAGGATTTTCTAGTTTCTAAGGTAAATTACTGGGACAAGTTAAATGTTTCTAACACATTGTTAATAATGACCAAAAATTATTAGGATGAACATCAGACAAAATAGGCTAAATAAGTATACATCAGTTTACACAAATTACATAAACATTAAACTTTTATGTAGTTACAAGTTTTATTTGATGATTTCTTTTGTTAATTTCAAAAAAAAAATCTTCAAATTAATAGCATGTTAGTAATATAACTAGTGGCACTCCTTCTTGATACAGTAACATTAAGCATATAGAACTTTGGAAACACAAAGGACATTTTTTTTTCTGAAATCGTTGAATTTAATTGAAAAAACTGAGATTTACTGAAAATGAGTGGCATTGTAATAATTATAGAAACCAAAACTGATATCTAAAAAGGTTTTCTGAATCAAAACAGACCTCTACTTTTCTTATGTTTCTTTGTCAAACTTTCTTTGTGCATGTATAGTAGTGAGGCCAATTTATGGGGAATTTTCTCACACCTTGAACCTATGTCACTGGTTTTTGGCCTACTATATCCATGCAAGGCATGAGGGTGTATCAAATAATAACTGTAAGTATAACGGTAAAACATTAATAATTGAAGACATGCTTGTGCCAAGATTGGACAAAGGGATTTTGGTAATTTCAGTAACTGCACTATTCATTTTTGGTAAAAAGTTTCATCTGGGGTGAAAGAATTCACCAAACTCCACTGAAAAGAACCAAAAGGGCCAAAGGGGTGGGACCCAGAGAGGAGAGAGAATGTCCATGTTCATGTAGCATCCATTACATGGACACCAACTACATTAAAAGACATTGATGGTTAACAAGGCACGTGTCCCTGATCAATCAGTCTATTTTCTTGCCCTGTGCCTCTAGCATGCGCAGAACGTAGAATCCTACCCTTAACAGTATTAATCAGAAGTGATCGTTACTATTAGTTTGAAAATGATGTGTAAATGTGATGCTACTTTTTTTTTCAAATATTAATTAATGTGTCACTCTATGTACCTTATGTGTACAAAAAGGTGTAAGTGTGACAGATATAACTGAAATTTTACGTAGAAATGCTTGGCTTTGAATAAAAATGTTAACCCGTATGAAAAGTAAAAACACACATGGTAAAAAAAATTGTCCAAGATTACTTTTTAACTTGGCATGCTTTTGCGTGGGAATCATCAACACAAGAGAAACAGAAAAATCATAGCACTTTACGCTTTTGCATCGTGAAATATATGCACAATAAAAAAAACTTTCGTTTTTACATGAATTGAGATAAGTTAGATCAAATGGCATAACCCAAAAATTACTGCAACTCGGGGGCTGGTTTGATTGTGCTCTTGTTATATTATTTTTTTCAAAATTGTTTTGAAAAAATACTTTTAAAAGCTCCCTTTGAAAATAGAAAAGAAAAAGTATATAATAAAATATTTCAAGCATGTATTTTTACACTATTTTTTATTTTCTTCCAAATCTACCTTAGCAAACAAATTAGATTGGAGCATGATAGAGAAATGTGACCCGAAAAGCAAGATAGAATAAAGAAAGTCCATGTGATACTATCTCCAGAATCATTCACATGCATGCCCTAATTAAACTACTGAGATGTTATCCATATACAGCTAAACCATGTAAATGCAGCAAGACCCAAATGGTCTCACGTGCATGGTCAAAAATATCCTAGGGCTTAAAAACTCACATACAAGTATTTTTCACCCTTCATCCCCAGTAAGAATATATGTGCATGCACGTGTGAGTGAGAAAGATATACCGAAGAACATACACTATGAATAGTTTAAGAAAATAAAATCATAACTTTAGAAAATACCCTTCCCAAAAGAAGTGAATAAATAAATCTTTGCACATTTGATATGCTTTGTGAAATCAAAATTTGAACTTAATAGTATTAAAATACTGATAAAATACAAGTGGGTGGATGTACTTGAACAAAATACTATATATAATATAAAAGACTATGTGTGAAGGTCACATGTCTAGGACCTGAAAAAGACTGGAACCGATCACGGGTGGAGTAGCTAAAAATAAAGTTCAGATTCCTAGGCAAACTAAAAGGTTTGGGGTTTGTAAGAAATATATGAATAATAAAATGAATGCAATGAAGTTTCCTCTTACAGTACCCCAAAAATATTGTTAAAAAAAGAGTCTACCTCTGCAGGGATTTTCTACCAATGAAGAGCTTGTGTTTTCTGTCTTGTGATCAAATATTTCTTTATAAATTATTATAATATTTCACAGACAGCTGGCAGATATACTCCACAATTATAATAGCACTATATTAATAAAGTATAGTAATTTTAATTTCATAATGATGTGCAAGACCAGTCTCAGTGTGAGACATCGAAGTTGATGGTCAGGTATGGAATCTGCATCCATAAAGTAATATTAACTTCTTCATGGCCATTATTAACGAGTATTTTAATACACCAATATGTGTTATTTCACAGAAGTTAATGCACTGGACTTGGAAGGAAGCACGTGCACTGTTCAACTTTGTGAGGGTCTTTGTTGTTTTAGCTTTTGTCGTGTAATGCCATCTTAGATGTGAAGTTGATTTCTCAGTGTAAAAGGGCAAAGCTTTTATCTTCCTCTTACATTTCATACCATGTTTAGGATTTTAATAAAAGATATTAAAAAATATAGTTAATATTTTGAATCATGTAACCTTTTGCCATCTGTTATCTCTCTTGTTTATTTACAGTACTCTTATCTTAGAAAAATACAAAACATGTTTGATGCATCTTTTGTAAAAGGGTAACTAGTTTAGAACATGAAGGATAATAAATATGGTGGACACATTGAAAAAAATGTTTCCTAGAGATTGAAAAAATGCAGACCAAACTCTACAATAAATTGAAAGAGTGTCATATACAAATGTCTACTTGAGAACCGTTGGTTCAAACTCTAGGAGAGTTTAGGGCCATGAGAGGATGTCAGAATGAGGAGAGAAAACAAAAGGGTCAGGAAAATCACCTAGCTTCATGTCATAGGGAACTGACAAGGGACCCTTTTCTGTGTAATGAATAAGCCAAACAAAGGTAAGGCAGTGTGGTGTAGTGTGCATTAGATAGCCAGAAGAACAGTGATTGTTTGTTGTGATTGATTTGTTTATTAATATTCAGAACTGGCACCAAGAAGAGAGACTATTGAAATTTGCAGAATCTCAATTATCAAACCCATATCCCAAGCACAAAAATGGGGTGTGGCTTTGCCAGAAGACATGGGGCTAGTAGCTAGCTGGAGTCTTCAGAATCTGACTTTCCCATATCATACCATATGGTCAAAAATGTAAGACTCACTAGTCACTACTACCTCAAAGCAAAAGCTGATACAAGCTTCTGTACACGTACCATTCAAGAATCTAACTTGAATACGTAGAGGACCCCACCCCCCCAACTGAGAAAAATGCAGTGCTGTTGTTGCACCATTGAGCCCTCTATCATCCACATGCATTATAATCTCTGTCATGGTTGAATTTGGGAACTTGGGCCCTATCTCTTCATGGAGTACTTCACTATGTTATTTCCATTTCAAAGAGGGTTGGAATGGTCATTTCATGAAAGCTAATTTATGTGTGCCATGCAGGAAAAAAACATAGATGCAATTTATTCAGTACTTTTGTTGGTGTTCTTCAATTTGAAGTTGAATTTCACCCTCTTAACCTATATGATTTTCGGTGTTAACCAATTTATTATAAAAATTATAGAAGTGAAACTCTAAATTTAATTAAAAGATACCCCTACTAAGTTCTAAAATTCTGGATTAAAGTTTGGTCCTTGTGTACCTTTCCCTCCATTAGCTGTCAAATTGAAGTACAATTTCACTTTGTTAAAAAAGTGAGCTTTTAATGGCCATTATTAATGAGATTTTTGCTAGACCAATATATGAGTTATTATTTCCCAGAAGTTAATGCACTGGACTTGGAAGGAAGCACGTGCACAGTTCCACTTTGTGTGGCTCTTTGTTGTTTTAGCTTTTGTCGTTTAATGCCAGCTTGTGTGCGAAGCTAGATTCTCAGTGTCAAAGAGTAAGAATAAGGTCAGGAATTTTGGGTAAAAATCTAGAGTAACCCTTGGCTCCACCACTATATGTTGTCTAAGGTCAACATATGCAAATAACAAGAAGACAATTTTGTAAGTTCACTAAGCTTAAACAATTTCTCATGCTCTTAGGTGAAGAATAGTGTAAACATTTTGCATCAAAACTTGGAGCTAATTTTTTATTATATATATCTCTAGTCTTGGCAGCATGTCATGTTATCATGATAATGATTATATTTTGAATTATGTGACATGATGATATGTTTGGTATGTGAGTTTACCTGAGCAAAGTTGGCCAGCACAAGTAGAGGGAAGGTTGCCAAGATGAGCAAGGAAACCCTCCATTCCACTATGAAAGCAACTATAAAAGAAGTAAGGAGAGATGTCATGTTCTGCAGAATCACTGATATCCTCTCAGCAATTGCAGACTTGACATCAGCTGCATCAGTGGCAAGGCGAGCTGCAACAAGGCTTGAGTTGTGCTCCTCCTCATCGAACCATCCAACTTCATTCCTCAAAATAGCTAACCAAGTACAAACACCAAAATTTAAATGCTTGTTTGCTTTAACTAGTTTTTGAAAAAAAATAAAATAACCCCATGTTTTTTTTTACTAGATTTTTTAATAAGGACAAAAGTTACTTACATGTTTTCAATGCTAACCTCATCCTTAGTAAAAGTTTGTATTAAAGATCAGCATAGTTAACAGAATGAAACTTCAGTTTTGACAACATAGATTATGAGATGAAACTCTAATTCTGAGAATTATTCAAGTTTAATCTTTCAAAAGTGTTGAAATAGAATGCAAGATCAAGGATCAAGGTAAAATAGAGAATCTCACTCAAACACACACCAACACATAAAATAAACCATACCGGCAAGCATCATTCTTCTGACCCTTGTGGTGAGGTTTTCTCCCATGATACTAAAGAAGTAATGTTGTATCAAGTATGCACCAACTGCATAGAGACCGGCACCAATGTAAATGAAGACATACTCCTTAGTCTTCCTCTCCATGGAAGCATAATTTCTAAAGTAGAAGACCTCAATCATGTTGCTCATAACAATAGCAAAAGTAGGGCCAATGAATCCAGAAAGAACAGAACCAACAGCTCCCATGATTGAGTAAGGCCATTCAGGAGCATTCAGTTTGAGCAGCCTGAAGAAATATCCATCTGGGGCAGGATTTTTCTTATCTGTTTCAGCATTTGATATCATCTCAATACGGCCATCTGCACCAGTGCTATACTGGTAGCTCAAGTTCCTCAGGCTTCCAGACCTGAGACTCAAGGACTTTGTTGACAATGAATGGCTCAATCGCGATGACCGAGTCCGGCGAGTTGAGGGGTTCGAGAAGTCTCTATTTCCAACCATTTCTTGGAACCGAATGAGTGAAGCATATGTGCCTGCCTTGGCAATGAGTTCTTCATGTGTGCCTGTCTCAACAACTTGTCCTTGTTGTATAACAGCAATGGTATCCACATTCCTTATTGTTGATAGACGATGTGCCACAACCACAGTTGTTCTTCCAACCATGAGCCTGTCTAGTGCCTCTTGAACTATGCTTTCAGACCCTGCATCAAGAGCACTAGTTGCTTCATCCAATAGAAGGATCTTTGGATTCTTCAACATGGCTCTGGCAATTGCAATTCTCTGCTTTTGGCCACCAGATAATTGAACTCCTCGCTCTCCTACCTGGTGAAAAAACAGAACACATTTTGATTAACACACCCTTGACCAGAACTAATGATCAACTTTATGTACTCATTCTGCTTGAAAATTATTAGTTTTATAAACCTGAGTGTTATAACCATTAGGAAGCAAGGTGATAAAACTATGAGCATTTGCAGCAGAAGTAGCAGCTTCCACTTCAGCCATAGTTGCATCAGCTTTTCCATAGAGTATATTCTCAAGAATGGTAGTTGCAAAGAGTGCAGGTTCTTGATTCACCAACCCAATTTGATCACGTAACCATTTTAGTTGTAGACTCTTAATGTCCACATTATCCAGCAGAACCTGACCTGCTTGGCCATTTCAAAGAGATCAACATAGCTGTCAATCCAAGAATCAAAAGTAAAAAATTTTCTAACATAGAAATGTCATGATAGTCCAAAATATTTTCCACTCTTTCAAGAGATTCAAAAGTGTTTAGTTACCTTCATTTGGATCATAGAACCTTTCTATCAAGGAAACAACTGTGCTCTTTCCAGATCCACTGCCACCAACAACCGCAACAGTTTTTCCAGCAGGGAAAAAGATTGAGAAACTGCGAAAGATAAACACATCCGGCCTCGAAGGGTAGCTGAAAGTAACATCTTTGAATTCAATGTTGCCATTAACCTCAGCTAGGCACTTTCCTTCTGAAGGATCTTCCACTATGGTAGGTTTCTGTTTGATGATCTCCATCAATTTGTATCCCGCAGCTTTGCCTTTGCTGAAAGCACCTAAATTGGAAAAGGACTGTCCCAAACTCCTGTTGAAGCAAACCAACATGTCATGATCACATGAATGGTGTCACTACAAGTTAACACAGAATCATCAAAAGTTACTCAAATTAGGCCCTCACATGCCACCAACAATGGCTGAGAAAATAGCCGTGAATGCCTTGCCTCCATCTGTTTGTCCATTCCTGATGAAAACTCCGGCATACCAGAAAACCAGTGCCCAAGACATGCATGCTATTCCATATGTGCATCCTAAGCCTAACCCTTTGGCCATTCCTGCCTTGTATCCAAGTTTTAGAGTGTTTTGTATTGCATCAGAATACGAATTCAGTGCCTTGCTCTCCCCAACAAAAGAGTAAACAGTTCTCACTTGAGCAATGGCCTGTACAAAATTTCACATAATGAAGACCAATTAGTCCAACATTAATCTGTCACTCTTTTTTCTTCCCATTTTTGAGCCATGATTATTGAAATCAATGTCAACGACAGATCTAAACAATCAAAAAAGAAGAAGCAAATTTAGGCAAAACATAATTTCGTTTCATGTACTTATTTGTAAGCAAGGACCATAGTTGGCATTAGAGCGACACAAGGCAACAATCATCATCACCATGCTTTTCGATTATTTTACTCACAAAAGAGAAAAGCTGGCTAGGAACTTTCATGAGTGCTCCACACGACAAGACATCATTTTCACACACTAAAACAGTCACTGAACTTGAAATAAGGCGCAAATTCATATGAGAGAAGAGCATGCGCTCCATGTACTCAAAAAAGTAGTAGGATCAAAATTCAAAGAGCTTTTGAACAACCCCATAAAAACATACAGGAAAAACCACATACAAAAGGTACAAAAAGGAATGGAACAATAAAAAAACAGAACATTTTTTTCATTTCATTCACATTTGATCTTTTGTTTTTTCCATAAAAAGAAACGTGTGCAACATCCATGCACATGACATGTTCAAGTTCTTCAACCAAGAATTAACCTCACCTGCTCAGCTATTATTCCTGCATTTGCATAAGATTCACGACTCTTTGATGTGAGGCCAGTTAGTGTGTAAGCATACAATCCACCAGCAAAAGCAATCCCAGGAATCACTGCAACACTCAGAAGTGCGAGTCTCCATGCTGACACAAACCCAACCACCAGACCAGCCAGAAACGTTGATAGATAGTGTATGAAGTTCCCCACCTAAACAATCACAAAACGTTAAACTAACAAACATAAAACTACAAAACTCATGAAAAAAGCAGAGACATCAACCATGTGACTAAACCCATGCGCACGTTAAACCCTGTTTTGCTAACGTGCGCCACCTAGTTCTATCATCATCTATGGACCTACTTCAGTGGACATCAATCAACAACCCTGAAGGCCATGGTTTCTATATGTTCTTTTTTCGTACATGAAGGAAGTGCAACATCAGCTGTGTGACCCAACCCGGCGCACGTTTAATACTGTGTTGCTAACGTGCACCACTTTGTTCTACAATCGTGTGGGCCCCACTTAAATGGATATCAATCAACTACCCTAGAAGGCCATGGTTTTATCTATCTTCTCTCTTTAACACCATCTGCTACGGGAATTAATCCCGGCGCACGTTAGAACTTGTTTCTTTAACGTGCGCCGCTTTGTTCCATGATCATGGGCTGACCCCACTTATCAATGGATATGAATCAACTACCCCAGAAGGCCATGGTTTCTAGTTGTGCTTTTTGTTCATACCATGAAGGAAAAAACACACAAAGATGGCAAATTTTCGAAGCACCTTCTCGCTTATGGCATCTTGAACAAGCAGTGTATCTGTGGAGACACTGAAAACAATATCCCCAGTTCTAGCATCCGTGTCAAAGAAACCAACGTCCTGTTTAAGCACTGCTTCCAAGTACTTCTTCCTCAGTGTGCTCACTTGCCTCTCCCCGGTGTACATCCAGCATGCAATTTCTGGTTGCAGAGAAAAAAGTATCACCAAAAATTGAAGAAACAGTAGTAGATTTTTTCTTTTTTTACTTTTTTCTAGTGTTGCAAATTTGATGCATGGTACAATGGAAGAGGCTGAATTATTGATTAAGGTAATAGAAATGTGTAGCAATCATTAAGGGTAAAGATACTACATGATAAAGATGATAAGGGAGTGATGGATAATGTTAGGCAGGAAAATCTGAAAGTAGTGAGATTGACAAGTGAAGGGAGAAAAGGACGAGTGTGTTTTGTTGACACAGCACGTGGGATCGATGTGAAGTGGCTGAAACAACAACAGTCACACACGAAGCCTTAGAAGGAATGGTCCAATAAGTGTGATCGATCTTGTTCACAGGTTAGGACCAACAAAACAGAGAGAGAGAAAGAGAAAACAGAAGAAAAAAAAAAGTTCTTAGAGGAAAAGAAAGAAGATTAACATACCTGCATAGGAAGATATGCAAACGACAAGGCCAAGGTACACGAAATAGAGAGCATACTGCAATCATGATCATGAGAAAAAGGTAGAGAAGAGAAAAAAAAATTAGATCTTGGATCTGAGATGGTGTTGTTGTTGGTAGTAAGAAAAATATTGGTGTTACTGAGAAATTGGACAGTAATCAATAGTTTAACTGGTTAACCTTTGATACTTCTTCTGTCATTTTCTTCAAGTCCATTTGGTTCTTGCCAAAGCCATTAACCATTTCACCAAAGAGCAGGAAGAAAACTGGCATTGAGGAGCCATGAACAATGGCTCCTAAGCTGCCAGAGATCATGAGCATCCAATCACACTTGTCCGCAAATGAGAAGAGCTTGTAAAAGGGCAGAGTCTGCTCCTTCTTCTTCTCTGCCTCAGGCAATGCTTTAGGCTCAGCAGCATCAGCCATGAGAGCAAGTAGAGCAAGTCACACACACACAAACACAGCTTCTGGGGTAGGGAGAACAAAAGGGTCGAAGCAAAATAGGATTTTTAGAGTGACTCGTGGCTCAATGCCACGAACAAAGAGATCTAGGCCTAGTGGAGTGTGTAATGTGACCTTTTTCTGGACATTGAATGAAGGAGATCTGAAACAACACAACCCCTTTTGCAATATACTCTCTTTCTGCAGTGTCAATATCGTTTTTGGTTTTGGAAGTTTGGTTTGGTAGAGAAAGCAAGGAAGTTGAGAGAGAGAGAGAGTGTTGGACAGTGGTCAAAGGAAGTTGAGAGAACAAGAGTTTGGGAAGACAGAGAAGTGTAAAGTGTGGTTTTATAGAGTGAGTGGTTTGATTTTAACTGTGGTTGTGAATTGGAACATCTGACGGTAAATCACTGGTTAGGTTCATAAAGCCACAAAGATAAAGGAATCCAGTGAATAGTGTGTGCTATGGGGTTCTGTGCACTGTTTTTTCTTTTATTGGTGAAAAATTCAAAAAAATTTAATACAACTTCATACATGTTAATTCAAACTAATAACTATTTTTTGAAATTTTCAATGTGAAGATAATAAATTAGCTACTTCAAATTTAATGGTGTAGTAGCCATAGGATTTCATATATAACACGTTTTGATTTTTACTTTATTAATAGGATTTCATAGATTAATACTTTATTAATCTCATTTCATGTTAAGTTTTTCAAAAAAAAATCAAATTGATGGCTATTTGCTTCTTTCACTCCAATAATCATAAGTTTTATTTTAAATAAATGTTTGTATTAATAAAAAAATATTATTAACCATAAATCAATTAAATAGAAGAGAATGTTACTCAAAACATCATCATTGATGCATGTAAGCTCCCCACCAAACCAATTAAATAAGAGAGAATATTTCATTGTCACTTTATTACTAAAATTTCGTAGGAGTCACATGAAAATTGTTTACATCCATTCTATGTGTGAAAATAATTTTACTTTTAGAAAAAAGTTAATAACATATCTTTTGTAAATAGTAAATAATCTTGTAATAAGAGAAAAATAATGTGATAATATAAAAATATTTCCCATGTATTTCATCCTTCTTTTTGCATTCATCCAAACAATTGAAATAACTGTTTTTTTATTTTTCTACTTCATTTTTTTTATTACTATCTTATTGCTTTTTCCTTTTTATTTCTTTCCTCTCAAAGACCAAACCAAGCATTAAAGTTCACCCACACATTGCAACCACTAAATTAATACATTTATTAGACACATACAAAAATTATATTTTAGAACTTAAATGGAAGATCAAAATTTCACAAATATATACCGGATTAAAATATATGCTAAAATAAGACTCGGGGATATTAAAGTATACATTTATATTACTAGATTAAAATATAACACTCAAACAAAATAATAAAGGCGTACTAATAATATTAAATGTAGTATGCAATCAATATTTGAATTATATTGAATAAAAAGAATCATGGGGTTGGTCCATTTAATCCGCTTACAAAATGAAATATTCAATGACATATTCAGTAACAGTTGTTAAATATTGTATATAGTAAATGTATATACATCTCCACTTCAACATTTACTACTGTAATATTCTTTATAAAAACTAATTGACTAATGTTTTCAATTTTAAATTAAACACTGATTTATTTGCAATTTGTTTCTAAATTAATTATTTTAAAAAAATATTTCATCTACAGATATTTAAAGTAAAATTGTTCATAAAAACTCAATATATTTATTCTTACTTGTAATTTTTTTTATGAAAAATCTCCTATGGTATTATTATTGAAAAATTAATATTTAGAATGAATTAATTTAAATATTCATAAAAAATCATAAAAAAGTGTAATTGTTAAATAGAGTGCAATAATATTATGGAATTATTTATGTAAAAGAAAATTATGTTAAATATTTATGTTTGGAAATTTATATCAATTACGGATAGATCAATTTATGTTAATGTAATTTTTATCTTACAAATTGATTTTATGACGATGAGTTAAATTTAAACTTATTTTTTTAATATGGTATTATAATATATCTTAACAATCTTTATTAGATTTATCATATTACTTATTTTCAAATCACTACCTAGTTTCATCTACGTATTATATATGCATCACCGTGAAAAGATGAAACGTAAATATTGTATACTAATACATATAAACGTACATATTGTAAATGAATATTTTCATAGTGTATTTAATGTATTGGGACAATAAATCCCTCAAAAGAATATATGCATCACAACAGGTGTGCATAAAAATGTCAAGCTCTAAGTAGTCTACTAGTACCTGCAACATCATATGCTAACATACCAATACAATCATCATACACAAATATGTAAGGATGAACTAATATAATTTAAAAACCATACATATATAAGCAGTGTAACCATCACATGACACCTTCCAAAAGATTAAGAATTCCTCATTAGAGATTAACATTTGTTATCCTATCATGATAGTTTATGTACCTACTTTAAATCTGGTATATACACCTTATTGAACTTTTCACCACCAGATATATTAATCAAAGTGATTAAATGGTTACTAAAGTTATGACATTTCTTTACATTAATGGTTAACATGCTTAGTATTACAACCTAAGATCTCACATCATATATGGCATTCAATACATTCATTTATACATATCATTATGCATATACATGAGTAATTCTATCATTTTATACATCATTATCATTAACAAATATAAAATTGTGTGTAAAATCTTACAAACACACATATATGTGCATACATATACATATACATATATAATTAAACTCATAAATCATGAATTAACATCATTGTCCATTGTCTCTCGAGCGACCTGAACTTATTGGAATTATTCCAAAGAGTTATAGAGCGTTCAACACCTCATTATTGGTGTTTGAATGACCAACACTCGTTTAAGTGTTATATCATGTATGCCTCACATGCACGAGTTTTCATGACCATGCACACCACCAACTTTGTTTGAGTAACCAACATGTTGCTTGAGTGACATGCTTCCAGAGAGAGAGTTGTCTCGGTCTCTCTTACTCAAATTACAAACTCCCGCTTGAGTTACATACTTTATCCGTTGAGTATACACTCATAATTTGAGTGATGGTAAGTGGTGAGTGCAGTGATTAAACACTACTTGAGCATTATAACTAAGCATTGATATGTCACTCAAGAGACATTCAACCACAGAGCAAACAAAACAGAAAAATAAATAGGTTTTTCATTGTTTTACATCACCAAATCATGTTTCAAAGTTTTCAATACAACAAAAGCATTGTTATCATGCTTCAAATAAAATATTAATCTCCATTACGCTTGATAGTTCTTTCAATTCATATGCGCAAATATGTATAATTCCAACTTTGATATACACATATTATTAGCTATTGTAACCTAATATCTAACAATTTAAACATTAATTAGATATAATTATTAACTCTTCTTACTTGAATAGAAACACGATTAAGTTTTCCTAAATACTTTTAAAACATCTAATCAAATCCAAATAAATTTTCATATCTCAAATTGTGTCAACAACATTTCCTTTTAACCAACCACAAAAAAATAATGAAAATAATGAAAATCTTAATAAATGATATACTTATTCAAACAAAAGAATTTATTAGTCCACAACAAACTTTACTCTTCTAGCTCCTTCAAGATATAATCTCACAATACCATATATATATATATATATATATATATATATATATATATATATATATATATATATATATATTACCAAATCTTTATGTATTTAAAATTTATTCTTATACAAAATTAAAATTTCATGTCCCATGTATTAATTCCTATAATAATAAATATTTTTCTTTAAGAAAAAAATCTCGAAGAGAATATTTTTCTTTAAGAAAAAAATCTCAAAGAATCTCATGTCCCAGGTATTAATTTCTATAATGATAAATATTTTTCTTTTAAGAAAAAAATCTCAAAGAAAATATTTTTCTTTAAGAAAAAAATCTCAAAGAGAATAAGAAAGTACTTTAAATTATATAATAGGAAACAAAATTAAAAATTAAATCAACTTATTTTAATCATTACATTACTACATAGCCAAATTTATATTATATTTACAAAACAAATAACTTCAAAATCTAAAATTTTAAAATGAATTTAAAATATATCAGTTTTAGAAAGAAATTCAAATTTTGTTCTAATTTCAAGTTAATAAGTTCAAATGTCTCTTTCTATCTCATATGTGGTATTTATAAAGATTTATCCTTCTTAATGTTTATTGGATAAATTTAAGTATTAAAAAATTATAATAGAGATAGGAGATGTAAGATACCAATCTCGTTATAAAAAATTAAAAGAAAAAAAATCTGAAATTCAACTTCCAAAGTTTATGTAACAAAATTGTCGTTCCTATTAATTTCGTTATACTTAACAGAAATAACACATATGATCGACATATTTATTGTCTAATAGGTGATTTATGACCGATAAACATATTATATAAAGGGAGATGTCCCATTATATGATGCTTAGTGCTTAGATCTTAGTTTTTCAATACTACCATGAAGTATTATTTTTACTAGATACTTTGTGACTGATTCCTCAAATTTGGAATGATACAAATTTAAAGAGAAAAATTATAATGAAATGAAAAATAAAGATTGATAATTTATTATTAATTTTGTGTTCTTTATCTGTTTAAAATATATCTTTAACTAATCTTACTTATATAACTTAATAATAGTTATTAATTGGTTTAATTATCCTTTTTTCTCTAATTATCATAATTATATAATTTTAATCTTTTCGCTGTATTAATGGAGTCTTTTAAATATCTTGAATGGGTTATTTTAGTTTCTCATTTTTAATTCTGACATCTCATTATTATGTGATTTTATTCTCTCTAGCAATTGAGAGGATCATTAAATTAAATAATGACACATTTAGAAATCTAAAATTATACAATTATGATACTTAAATAACGAAATTGATGCAACAAAATTGAGATTATTATTTTCATATTTATGATGTTTAAGGATCTAATTTACAGAATAAAATTTTGATTGAATAAAAGTTCACAATTATGATTCATGAAAAAAATTGACCTTAATAAAAAAATATCTGTTATTTTAATTTATAAATTCATTTAAGTTTAAAAATTTCCATGTAAAAACTTGCTGCTTCTTACAATAATAGCAAAAATAGTAAATGATAACAGTTTTCTTTTGCTTCCATGTTTACAAGAGACAGTCCTTCCTGTTTATAATGATAAGTTTGAATCGTGTCATAAGTAGAATATATACATATATATATATCGACCAAAACAAAAATTATATGAAAAATAGATAAAGTTAGTCATACATTTTAATATTGATTTTATGTATGGTATGAATTGAGCTTCATTTATGACTCGAGATTCCAACCTGTAATGTAAGGGATAACATTTATTACTTTATATAAAATAAATAAATCATGAGAATTTTGAAATAATTTAAATTACAAAATATTTTGTACACCAAATAAAACATAATCAAAATTAAGAAGAAAAAAAACTATTCAATTCTGATCATTTTTAAAAGTATTAAATATCTAGACGTGACTTATTTAAAATAATTTAAGTTTTAAATGTCAAAATAGATAGATAATTTTAAAAGACCCCTTTCATTTTTCAACGAAAAGTTTGGACAATTTTGTTAAATTAAAAAACAATGTGATTTTATGACATAAACTTATTTGGTACACCTTTTAAACTCTATTATTTTTAAATTTTGAGGAAAATTGAAAATCATTTGAATAGATAACATTTATTGTTATATTTTCTTGAAATCTGTAACTATCAAATTGTTTTTAAACTCTACAATTAAAAACAATAACAAACAAACCAGTTAAAGGAGTTGCAATTTAGAAATCACATTCTAATTTAATATAAAACATGTACCACTTGAAAAAGAGTTAACACTGGATATAATTATTTAACATTTGCATAATATTACCAGAGAAAAAAATGTATCTGATTAAGCTCGTGAGAATTAATAAAAGAAACTATTACATTAAATAAAATTGCAATTTTTTTAACTAATTATATATTTTTAATTGATATGAAGACGAACTATTTAAAAAAATGAATTTAAAATATGATTAGAGATTACTATTATTTTAAAATATGATTAAATTACAATGCATAAATAACTACAAAGTTACTTTATCTTATTAAATTGATTTTGTGATATTCAATTGAATTTAAACTTTTTTTTTCTGAGAATATAGATATAAGGTTTCTAGAAAGAAACTAATTATGCGATTTTGTCTTTATAATAGAATCAAATTATTATTAATTTTGTTTATTTGTTTTTATGACACTATCATATTGTAATAATTTTATTTTGTTTTCTTTATTTAGTTATATTGTAATAATTTTATTTTGTTTTTTATTTAGTTATATCTAGAATTTAAATTAAATTGATTTTGTGATATTGAATTGAATTTAAACTTTAATCTTTTTCAAAAGATATGGATAAAAGCCTTCTAGAAGAAAACTAATGATGTGATTTTGTCTTTATGATAAAATCAAATTATAATCAATTCTACTTATTTGTTTTTATACCAGATTGTAATAATTTTATTTTATTTTCTTTATTTAGCTAGATCTAGTATGAGTACATTATTTGTATATATTCAGTTTTCTACTTTTTATGAAAAATAAAAAAAAACATAGAAAATATTTTCATTTTCATATCCTTTATTATTTTTTGTTTATCTCTTTATTTTTCATAATACTCTTTAAAAAAAAGTATTAAAAAAATATTAAAATAAAAAGATATGTTTGATGGAAATAAAAAACCAAAAATAGAAAGTTAAAATTAAATCGTCTAGCTTCTTATATAAACATTTATTCTTAAAATAATTACAAAGTTGAAGTAAACAGTGTTGGCTGAAAAATCACTAGTGGAAGTTTCATAGGCATGGCCCAAAACACTTCTTCTATCATTTGAAAACAATCTTAGTGTTTTTCCTTTTGAGTTCAAAATTTTGTCTACGAAGAATGCAATTCTTCCATCATGGTTTAAGATTGCCATTGAAAACAAATTTTCTTACGAAAAGGAAAAAAAAAAATGAAAGAAAAAAGTTGTGTGCATGATCATAATAAGATTTTTTGTGGTCCCAAGTTGAAATGCAAATTTATGTCTATTCTTGCATTGCATAAATGATCATCACAAGCATTCAGAGGAGAGAACAATCATTTCACACACCAAACACTCTGTGCTATGTAATATTAGTAAGTACACATAAAATTGGAAAACTTTTCATCAAAGTGCAACGGTCAAATTAAACTCACTTTTTCTTGCCATAAATATTCAAACCATTGAAAAAATAATTAACTTCACCTGGTCAAGCATATATCTGCTAGTTTAAAAAATACAATAATGATAAAAAAAAACAGTTTTCATATAACACATGGGTTTTTTTTCCTTTTGATTTAAAAATATTACATTAACTTTCCGCATATCATTCTATTTTTCGTTATCTATTTTAAAAAAATGTTATATTCCATATCCCTATAGAAGATATTGTTCTAAATGCTACAATACTTTAAATATCATGTAAATCTAATATTTTTTAGCGTGCCAACATAATTTGTTATAATTATTTAAAAACCCATATTCATAATAATTTCTAATTAATTAAAAGTTTAAATTTTCTAATACTTTGTGAAATGAAACTCGTTTTAATATATATATATATGAATTTCTGTGTGTAGAAAACATTAGATTGGAGAAAATCAAACTTTCAAAATAGGTCAACCAGAATGTCAAAGTTAAAAAGATGGGTGTTAGAAAAATGATCTCATATGGGATAATAACCTTACTTCTTTGACCAATTTTTGTACTTTTTCAACATCAAAAAGAAAGGTTTGGGTCAATTTTATTATATTAATTTTTAATAATAAAAAAAAAGGGATCGTTGTGTGTTTGGAGTAGTTAGAATGGCAAAATCAAGTGAAAAACACATTGTTTGCACCAAGGATCCTAGCTATGCCCTAAAATCTCACACGAGCTATGCTTGTCACCATCACACTTTGGAAGTAACAAATTCTCTATTAGCAACCCTACAAAAACATTCCTCACACTTTACCAAGTCACATCCAAACCCTTATCTCCATTACTTTTTCCTTCAATCAATCACAGTACTTATATATGGGCTTGGATGAGGCTTTAGGCCCAGTGGGCCCAATAAAATGTTATGGGTTTTCAACTCACCCTTTGTTGAACCCTTCCCTATAAAATAAGGCCTAGCCTATAACTCTTGACCTACACAATGTTTTCAAAGCTAGCATGTTTGTTGTTGGAAGAATCCTTTTAAAGAAAAAATAAGGTAAAATTAATTTAACACATTAGTTAAAAGGGATGAGGGTAGTCAAATGGGCTACTTTCTCGTACCTTATATAGTCTCTCCAAAGTTTGAATTTTAAAATATTTTCACATTTCTCAAATAAACTTACCTTTAGAAAAATCATGTGGGAAGTACAAAATTAATTAATTTAACATTAATTAGTAAGCTATGAGAGTGAATGCACACTATCACTAGTTTGAGTTTTTACCTTCTAAGCTAATTATTAAATAAATTTAAAAAAATATCTTATATAGCTAGCTATGTATGATTGAATATTTTTTTTCTTCTTCTAAATATATCATTCTTAAAAACATTATTAAATACTTAATATGAACATTTTTTTTAGAAAACAATTAAACCTTGATTTAATTTTAGTAACATTTTCAATAAACTCAATTCCAATTATTAATGTCAATACATATATTATTTATTCACAAGTTATTTTAATTAAAAAACCCATCATTAAAACTCATATCCACCTTATATAACTGAATTGCTGCATGTTAAGTTTCGTATTAGTATCATGCATTGTTTAAACTTCTGTTCCTCACAAATAATGTAGTTCATACTTATAAAAAAATGGTTACTTGTGTTTTATATTATTATTTTACGTAAATATTGTTCAACCATTCATTTTAATTCTAATCATTCACTCAAAATCCAAATGATAGAGATATTTGAGATCACTAATGACATACACTATATGATAAATCCATGTGACAAGTTTTGGCATCTTTCTGGAAAACAGCATTTACCATCTATCAGTCCATAATCACATTGGACATATAATAAAAGTCTAATCCCTCCAAAAGATTATCTAAAAAATGATATCAGATTTTAAATCACAGTCTTAAATTTCAATTATATTAAGTCTTAAAAAAGATTTTTTATCCATCATAATTGTCTCATGATCATAATTATAATTGCATCAGTTGTTTTCAAAATTTTTACATGTGAAAATTTGTAAAGAAAGTTACATTCTCAACTTGGTGTTATTAATCCATTAACATGACAAGAAGATAGATATGAAACCTTCACTCACTTGCAAACAAATGATTAGCATTTGATCACTTAGTCCATTAATCAATGAAAAGAAAGCTATAAACAACACAGATGCTTGGTGCTAACAGCTTCAGAAATTGAGGTCACAGAGAATTTGGAATTGGTCGGGTAGTTCTTCAGCACTCAATTGTACTTTGTGTGGCTCTTGGGACCTCTCTTGCTCAAAAGTCAAGGAAAACTTGTTTATAGTCTCAAGTGTGATGACACAACCCAATTCAGTTTTTGAAAATTTTTTCAACAAAATATATTCAGAAACTGATGAAGTGGCTTTCGCTGTGTTGTAGCCCCTTTTGGGAACATGGGATCCGTTTTGGTGAGCTAATTCAGTCCTTGTATATATGTATTAATAATAACACCATACATATCATATAGCATGTGACCTGCTTTTCTTAATTACGATTCCATATTTTGTCCTTTGAATCCTTATTGTCCTAGCCTTATCTCTTGTTAATCTCACTATTCCATTGTTCCATATGATGAATATCATAAAAGAAAAATTATACTTAATAGTTTAGTTTCGGTCCATCATGTTCTGATTCCAAGTTCCTCGAGAGAAAATAGTGTATTCAAACGGACTTTTGACTTCGATCCTTGTATCGGAACAAGTTCTTCAATCGGGAGGTCATCAACGTTTTAACTTTAAGTCCTTTAAAATGACATCGTCAACGTCATTTACCATATCTAAGGTGTTGTCTGTTTTGAAATTCGGAGTTTCGTCATGATTTTGTTTTTAAAAAACAACTCTGAGAGTTTTTTCTTTTTTTACTGGTGAAAAATAAAATTAATTAATGAGAACGTTTTAAGGATGCTCTAACCCCACTATAAAACAATCATTCTACAAACCCTACCATCAAAAGTATGTATTCAGTAATACAAACTACTATATCTGTACAAAATACTTGCATAAAAATATCCATAGCCAAACTCCGGAGGCTGATCTTTATAAGACTGAACTCCATGGCCGACCTCCGAGACTATCTTTATGTAACTAAGGTTTTTAGTCGACCTCCAAATAATCGAGCTATATAACCAAAAGGAAGAAAATGTATTTAAAATTACCTTGGTCTCGACTTTTAAATAATATAGAATTATTACGTGTATAAAAATAAAACATAAATATTTTTTTATAAGTGAATAGGTGGATATGTATAACCATTTGCTCTTGAATGATAAAGAATGTGGCTTATAAAAGTTATTTATTTAGGGTTTAAAATGTAGACTCAAGGTACAAAATTGAGGACCACAAACTTTGGAGCATAGGGTCCTACTCTACATAGAGTAGCTAGTTACACTATAATAATGTTAAGTAGCTGCAATTGAAATAAATATATTAGATTGGTAGCTGTTAGTTGCTCCTTCCCTTCTTAATCACCATGATTAATTAAAGATCTTTGAGGTAGTGGTGATCCTAAGTTCAAATAGGTAGAATCATATGAGCAGCTAAGATTAAATGATTATTGCTGTCCCTTTATTTTTTTTAAACATGGCAGCACAAGAGGGTCAAATACCACATACTGCACCAAATCATTCAAAGTCTTTCAATTATTTACCCACCACTACTACTACTATAATTTATTATTGCTTGCTTTTTGCTCATGTAGTTGTTCAGGGCACCATGAAAAATGTGCAATCCCTCTGTCCCATATGCTTGAACTGCATCATGTTTTTTTGCCTCAGTTTCCATTTTCTTGACCTAGTCCATTCTGCACTTTCAGCTCATGAAAAAGGTTGTCTTCTACTTTAAATGGGTGCCCTACAAGACTACCAAAACGTTACTTTCCTATAGAGTGTCAAACCCTAATGCTAAACATGGAGTACCATGAATCATAGATAGATATATAGATAGACCCTTCAACATGCAGTGAGATTTTGATCCAAAGGGTTGAAAAAATATGAAACATATATAGTAACATGCATGTAAATCACATCCATCTAGTAAAAATGTCTTGTCTTTGTGATTTGCAAAAACAGTGCATTATCAAAACATGCATAACATAACATATAATATGTGTGTGTGTTGGTGTAAGAACACTGGGCCTTTTGATTCATCCCTTACAGAACATAACCTCAATGAAACACAGTTCACAGTATGCTTTTGGGGGGCCCTTGGATCCATCATCATTATCTTAATGATTTGACCAAACATACCTCACTGTTTTCTCACTTTACAAGCTTTGATTGCTGAGGAAAAACAACACTATTTTAAGCAATAACGGCGAACAATGAATGATCGAAGGCACCAGCAGGTAGCTTTTTGCATGTGGACACACCCCTTTGCAACTTTCATGAGTGCTCATAAATTTTACGACTCAAACATGTCTGCCACCTCATCACACTATCAACAACACCAACAAGAAGAAGAAGCTTCACACACAAAGTTTTTCTTCAACAACATGCAGAAACATTACTTTTTTTTTTTCCAGATCTCCATCGAAAATCAAAAACATAGTTTTTCTTCAACAACATGCAGAAACATTACTTTTTTTTTTCTCAGATCTCCATCGAAAATCAAAAACATGTTACTGTGTTTTAATTTAGTTACAATGAATATTGTGAATTTCAGGAAATTTTTTATGCATTTTTCTTAAAAAATTAATAAATTCTTCTCACACCAACTTGGATTAGACAACTCATTTCGTGACACCATATATATGCTCGTTTCATCAACATATTGATAATGAGATAAATGTGTGTGGCTTGAATTGTGAATCACGAATAGTACAAAATAAAATAATGCAAGAGTATTTAGAAACTGAGATTATATGTATGTACATTATTTTTCCTCATCTTGTTTTTATTTATAAAATTTTTTATAATTATTCATAGAAAAAAAAATTACATTGCCTGAATATAGGATACTATAACCGATTCATAATTATTAAAAGAAAAATAATGACCATGTTCTAATTTTTAAAATTAAAGTTTTCAGTTATCCAATTTTCATAAAAAAGGATCTAATTCATAACATTTATTATTTATGAACTAAATTAATCAAGGTTATTTTAGTTTAAAAAAAATAATTCAAGCGATAATTAAAATGAATTTATAAAAAATTATATAAGGAATTTTAAAACAATATTTTATAGTTAGAGTAATAAAAAGACAACAAAAATACGAATTTTTTTTAAGTTAAAATATCAACTATGTATTTTACCTTTTTATGAAAAAAAAAACATTTAACTTTCAAAATATTTGTTTCAATTTATAGATAAATTAATTTTAATTTATGAAAAACTAACTCGATTTTTTTTCATTTTATTCTCCTTTTAACTATTTAGTGAGAAATTTATTCAAACAACTTATTAGTTTAATGTTCATACTATTCTTGAGCAAAAAACAAATATGGCAATGGTCAATAGTGTTACAACATAGAGTGACAAAAAAATATTTTAATGTATTCTTCCATTTGAGTGCTTAAAGTAGGCTAAGGGTGGTAAAAGAGACCACTTGGTCTTTTTAGGTGGTCAGCTATGTATTTTGCCAGCTAAAATTGGATTGGAAGATTCTATGTTGTTTGTTAATTAATTATATAAATATCATATGAATATTTTTTAGTTTTAATTAATTAATTAATGTTTTTTATTAGATAAATTGGTATAAGTAATTTTTTTAATGTTAAATTAATTCGTTACTACACATTGAAACATGATAATTCATCATTTCAATTATATCATTACTGCATATTTGCATTATTTAAACAATAAATTCAACTTGTAATCGTTTACACTACAACAAATGATTGAAATATTCTTGGTAAGTGTTCATAATTTAAAGTATATTATTATTGTATATTTACATTTTTCAAATAATAAGCTACAAATATAGTGATTCTTTAAATCATTACTATTATTTTTATATTAATAAATTAATTTAATATTTGATATATAATAGAAAAATAAAAAATAAATTAATTTGTCTTGCCTTAATTGTGATTTTTTTGGTTGATAAATTAGATATAAAAGACAGAACCAAATGAATAACGAATTAATGAATTCATTGTTAAACCTAACCTTTTGAACTCGTACTCTTTTATCATTCTAAAGTTAGATTATACCATTTCATTGTTGTATATTCTCAAATCGTGAAAAAGTGAGACATTATTGTTAAAAGAGTAAAGTAATTTATACTCTTTTATTAGTAAACTGAGATTAAAATAGTTATGGATTTTTTATATATATAACAAACAACTAAAATTGCTAAAAGAAAAAAAATACAAAAGTGTACTTTGTCCTTATTTAAAGTACATATTCTATCCATCAAGATTAAATCCAATTGTGGCATCGTTGCTTCAAATTCTTTTTCGTTTTTGTATTATTTGTATTTTTCATCACTTACATTTTTGACTCTTGAGGGTTATTATTTGTAAAATATACAATTTAATCCTCACTATTTTTATATTTGACAACCTTTCGTTTGGATTTATTCCTTAGTTGTGGTGAATCCAAAAACAAAACTCCAAAATTCATTTTTATTTTACACAAAAGCCAAAGCCCCAATTTATCCATTAGCTATCAAATAGTTGTTTGTTTGATTGATTGGGTTTTGTTGGCCCATAGATTGAGACATGTCCATAACTAATTTGTTCCATTCCTTCATAATAAATTTTTTAAGTTTTTTTTATCTAAATTGAAAAAAAAAACATTTAATTTTATATTTTTTTAATATAATTTTAAGTAAATTGATAAAACAATCGGGCATGCCGGGTCGATCCACTAGATAAACTTCACATGCATACCTTATTTTTGCATGTTTTAGCAAAATAAAATATTAACAACATACTTTTTCTAAAATGTATTCTATGATTATTTAAATTTTATTGAAACTATAAAAAAAACATTAAATAAATAATATGACAGTTAGAATCTGTGAGTTTTCATACAATATCAACACTATGTTGTTAATATTTTCCTTTAACAAAAATATCCTCTTTCAAAAACTAGTTTTAGTAATATATGAGACAATGATACTATTTTCAATTTTTTTTTTCTTTTATCAAAAAGTGGAGTGTAAGAGGACAAAAGTTTTTTGTTCAACATATAAAAAAGTGGAGGTGTGAATAGAAAAAAGGCTCACTGGAAATTACCTAACTCATTTTAAGGGCCTTATCTCTGTCCGTTTTATTGATACATGAAATAGATCAATATTTCCCTTGTGTGTTTCAACAAAATTTGTTTTCTCAATAATTTTTTTTTTGTTATCACTTAACAAAATTATATCTAGATAGAAAATACAAATGTGTTTCTCTTATATATATTTTAATAATATATGAAACATGAAACGAAAAAGGTTTTTGTTATATAAGTCAAACAAATTTCCTCCATTATCGTGAAAAGTGTCAAGTGTTGTAAATGTTTTGGTAAAAGAAAAAATGTGAAAAGGTGAGAGGTTTAATAGCAATTTAGAAGTGCCACAATGCTCTTAATTTAATGTATAGGGCTTTCTGTTAAGGTTGAAGTCTTTTGGTGATGATTTGTGCATTTTTTTAACAGTATTTGTTACTTGTTTGATTAGATTTTCTTATTAAATAGTTAAACTAGTACAAAAATAAACTATGCTTTAGAATTTAATTTAGTATAAAATTATAAATAAATCAAACAAATATTTTGTTCTTTGATTTCTTTAATGTATTATTGTAAAATTATTCAAAAAAATTGCAGAAAGGTTAGAAAACATTTTTTTTAAATTATTAAATAAAATGTATATTGTGAAGTTGTTATGTATAATTGGTATTATATTCATCATTTTAACTTTATTTTATATTCATAAATAAAATATATAATTTTATAATAAAAAATTACAATAGAAATTTATTATTATTTTTTTATAAACATAAATGCACAGTAATTAAAATACAAATATTATATAAAATAAAATATGAAATACATATTTTCTGAATATTTATTAATAGATGATTAACTCTAAATACATAACATTATATTTAAATATAATAAATAATTTAATTTTATTAGCTATTTTCATTTCAAAATATCTGAATCAAATTATTCAATCAAAAGAAAAAAAAAGACAAATCTAAAAGATTAAAAGAATTAGTTTTGATCAATTTTTAGTTCTACTATTAGTTTTCAAATTATTTTTTTTACATCAATTTGATTTTGAATACCTATTTTTCAGACTTAATAAAATTTATGGTCAGTTTTACTTAGTTTTAGGCAATAAAAATGTCATATTATTTTGTTTATTCATTATTTTAAAAAATAAATGATCGTAAAAATTGATTTTTTTTTCGTCATTTTATGTATAAAACTTAAAAAGAAGTGACTTTCTTTCCAATTATTTATTAGCTCGACCCCTAGATTGTATTCTAATGTATTTACTTTTAGTTAGGTTAATCTATGGATTGTGATTACTCTACAGAAAATATAATATAGTAATTTTATGATGATAAAAATTAAAATATGTTATCGTGCTTGAATTAAAATTTCAATAACATGTATCAATATTAGTTAATAATAACAGGTTTATATACAGAATAAAAAAAGTATTAATACTTTAGCTTTTTAAATCTTTTCAAAATATTTTTTATCCAAAATTTCTTGTTAACCAGGTTTTTTCATTCATTTAAAGTAATTTTACTAGTTTAATATAGGTTACACAGTCCTGTTATGAAAATCATAGTTATTAAATTAAAGTTAAATACTGTTTTCGGGTCCAGTAAAAAATACATTCAGGACGTTTCTTCCTGCACATCCACTATTTCCTTTCTGCACCCGTATTTCCGAAAATACTAATAATATTTTTTTAAAATTTGTATTTTAGATTATATAATTTTAAATACAAAAAGTTTTATTTTAGATTCTGCAATCTAAAATACTATAAGGTAAAAAGAGAGTGCGACTGAGAAGATGAAAGGTGAAGAGGGTAAAACGGTAGTTTTATTTTCATATGGAGGTGCAGGAAGAAAGCATGGAGGTGCAAGAAGTATTTATGTACTTTTTGATACCACAGCACGGGCTTGGGTCACGTGAATTCTGATGAGACTGGGCTTTGCTATTCAGACTTTTTTGTGCTAAAACCATTATCTTTCCTATTTTTATAAAAAAGAGATTTAAGAAAATGCTTTTGACAAAAACACGTTTGTGTCACGCATTATTCAACATAGAAACATGTTTTTGTAATGTTACAGAAATTTAACTTTGTAATACAGAATTTTTTTTATGTAAAAATTTAACAGGGAATCTGAATATAAGTCACTTTTTAAAATAATTAAATTAATTATGACGGAAATTGTTATTTTTAAGTTAAAATTAATTTAGTATGATAGAATTACACATTTTAACAGTAGTCGAATTAATTATGACCTAAATTGTTTTTATAACTGAATTAAATTAATTAATCTCTAATTTTTTATTTATAAAATTTAACTAACTATTATTTTGATTTGTTTTTATCAGTAAACAACGGTAAACGTAAAAAAAAATAAAAATCAACTAGTAAATTTATATTTAATTAATGGATTAAATGAGAAAAACACCATCGATTCTCATTCTTATGTTTTTATTAGAAGGTGAAACTCATGTATACTTTTTTATATGAATAGATCAATAATTATTAAAGGTGTATATATTCGGTCATATTGTTTAAAGAAAAAGAAAAATGAAATGAAATGATTTTTTGAAGTTTAACTAATACAATTTTTCTATTTCTTTATTGTACATTAGTTTTGAATTATTTCTCACGCATCTTATAGTTTTAAAGAATCATCAATATTGTATCTTTAAACTATATAGAACATTTATTTACAACCTTGATGCAATTATTCAGTAAAGGATAAACACCTTATATTTTTTAAGACTGGTGATAATTCACTTCACACCCTCTTGGACTTGCATTATTATTTTAACAATTGCTTTCAAGTGTGAGGTCTTCAAAATTATCAAGTTTTGATCTATTTTATAAATTAAGGTTGATAACAAATTATTCTAAAAGTGTACTTATTAACATAATACCTATGAGATTATCATTTTGAAAAGTAAGGATATAAATATTTATTGAATGCATTAATGGGTAGTTGGGATACATTATAAAATAAGTGATGCATTTATTTAAAAATCATGAAATGATTGGTTTGAAATGAAAAAAGAAAAAAAAAACAATTAAGTATAATTGTGTTGCAAGAACTACTGTTACTTTTACTTGATATATTCATGAATCATTTTGTGTTCTTCAATGTAGCTCTAAAAAAAGATATGTGACCTTAAAGGTAACTTACAAAAGTACCACTTATATGAAACAAAAATAAAAAAGCATGTTCTTATTCAAGCATGTGAGTAAGGTATTTTATGTACGAAGAGAAATAAGTTCTAATATTTAAAAAGAGTCACTCACATCATTAATCACCTTATTGGTCTTGGAAAAGTCTTTAAGAAAGAATAATTGAATATAAAAATATTAATTTATCTTGGTAGAAGTTGGCAACAAAAGGTTCCTACCATATCTGAGTTAAAGAATATCCCCAGTGAAAGTTGTCTCTTCCAAATGAGCGAATTGGTTGAATAGAAAGTTATAACAAAAAGGAGAAGGGTTTGAAACTAAAGATTGCTTTTAAAATATTGAAACAACTTATGAAAATCTTGATGATAGTAGTGATACAAAAAAAATTCCCTTCTCAGCGAAAAAAGTTTGGAAGATTTATGAAAAATATGAATAAGGACAAAAATCTCGTACAAATGAGGTATGTTCATAAAAAAATTTATTTTAATTCTTCTAACTTTGCATGTTTTGAGTGTGATGTATACACGTAAGAATTGGGTGTCAAAATACTCAAAATACAAAAATAGATTTAGTGAAAAAAAAAGGTGAAAAATGCAACCAAACAAAAATGGCATTCGTAGCATTAGAAGATAATAACACATCTTCCTCAATCTACTTATCAAATGAGTACAAAAAAGTAAATTTATGTCTCATGACTTATTGTAAAACTTTTATCAATGTGAATATTTCTAATTTTAAGGTTGATTCTAAAGAAGCTCAACTTTTGAATGCGTAAACTTTAATAAATGCTTAGAATAAATAGCTAGTAATTTGGAAAAGGTTTGGAAAAAAAATTAAATACTGAAAATTTAGATTTTGATAAATTAGAAATGCTTTTACAAATTTTTTGCCAAATGTGTTTCTACGTTGAAAATAATTATTCATGAATGCGAGTATTATAATGCTTTAGAAAATAAAGTGCATTATTCAACTAAAACCTTTGCAAAATTCCCAACGAAAATAGCCAATCTCGAAGCACTTTGAATTTTAAAATATATTTTTAGCAGAGTTGGAAGATGTTATGACGTTGGTTTTCAAAATAAAGAAAAGTGATACTGAAATAGTTTTGTAAAACCTTCCAACACACAGTTCATGACATGTTTAAATTTATTGGAGAAATGTCATACTTCTAAATATCCTCAAATAGAAAATGTTGGTATTCACAATGGTTAATATGTTTGGAAACTTAAAAAATTCAAGAATGCTTACTAACAATCGAGGAACACATTGATATGGGGACTTACAACTCTTTTCTAAATCTATTTTGCAGGTGTACTTCAAAGCCAAAATATTATTGTAATATATTGATACTAGTTGTTGAAGGTACATGATAAACGACATGAACAAATTTGTCAGTATTAGACTTAAAGGTGAAGGATATGTCATCATGGAGATAATATTAGAGAAAAAAAAATTGGTTTTAAAAGTGTTGGCAACATCTTGTTTATATTTATAAAAAATGTACTTTATTTGGATGACCTTAAACATAAATTCTTTTATATTAGTAAACTTTGTGATGAATAGCTTGAAATTACTTTTTAAAAATAACCATTACTTGATTCTTTTTACGTGAAAACTAAAATGTAAAATTGATCGTGTTAGGTTAAAGTTTATCATAACTTATTTTTTGGTTTTGATTATGTGTTTAACAACAAAATATAAAACATGAATTAAGCATCAAGTCTTGACAATGACAAGCATTTCATGTAGCCAAATAGACGTAAATATTTTGCAAGATAAACGCAAATGTCTTGCTTATATGCTTCATCTAGGCTTTAAGAGATACAAACATGGTTGCTTCATGTGATAAAGGTTTGTCAGGACAAAGAAGCTAATATATGGGTCTAAACATTCATAATATACATTGAAGGTTTATAATGTTTTATTTTATACATATATGAAATGTTTGTTTCTTTGTGTTTTATAAGAAGATCTCACAATAATATGTGTATATCAATATCTCCTCAAGAACAATCTTAAAGTTGCTTCATGTAAATGACTTTTTAGGTAGCAAGACAAGCCAACCAACTATGTCAGGTCATACCTTTTACTCAAATTTGGAAAGAAACTACTTGATTGGGTGTAATAAGTCATGTTTGTATTAGAAAAGTTACATGAAAAACCTACATGCATTTAATGCATGAAGAACATTTAATGCACCTTCAAGCTTAGGTGTGGGCAGACAATAGATATAAAATTGAATGTCACACAAACTCACAACAAGTTCAAAAGGATTTGTAATGACTCTTTTCTTATCAACTATATTTATAGAAGATTTTTATGAAGAAGAAAGATTGACAGTGAAAGCTCTTACAACGAAAACAACTCTTGTAATATTTAACAATCCTTAACCTTCTATTTGTGAGTAAGAACATTATCAGTTTGTATTCATGTTAGAATGTTAATCTCTTTTAGCTAGCAACCTTATGATCTTTATAGATTGCACCATTTTATTTAACAAATTGTTTATCCATACGTGGTTAGGTGCAAAGAATATTCAAGTTTAGTCAAGAGTAGTTGGGTCAAAATAATATTTGTTGTTTTAGTTAAGAATGATTATGTTCAAAGTATATTTGTTGTAAAAGTGACTAGGTTTAAATGATAATTACTCTTTACTTTGCAGGTTAATCTACATTAGTGACATTTAATCATGTTGATCAAGAACTAGACAAATGTAATTTGTATTTTCAGATGAATAGATGTATAAATACCTTGTGTAAATCTGTAACTACTGCCATCCTTTCAAATTACATATTATTTATCTATAACTAATTGAATAATGAGAGTTTTATAAAAGAAAAATTTTAAAAGGAGCTTCTGACAGGACATTTGTCCTTTTTAAACTGTGTATGATGAGCTTTGTCAAACGCATCTCTTTCGAGAAACTAGTTAACAATGTATTTGTCCAAATTTAAATTTGTTTGTTTAGGTTTATTAGATAATATTTTGCAAAAACGGTTTTTAATTAAATACACAATTATGTAGACTCTCTCTATTCATTAGAAACAATCAGCCTGCAAATTATGCATATGCATCGTAACACACCTTTAATTATAACTTATATTATCTCTTAATTATTTGTTATTGTACATATCTTTTTTATCTTTCAGTTATAATTATTCAAAAACAAATCACTCTATAATTCATATATATATATATATATATATATATATATATATATATATATTTATATATATATTTTATATATATAAAAAATAT
>Ga0209700_102322_pt1 | contig 38824 bp, 11 predicted proteins | sample SiratroredBW_FD_187528 | JGI IMG/M metagenome (GOLD analysis project Ga0209700, IMG submission 187528) | Root nodule microbial communities of legume samples collected from California, USA - Siratro red BW (SPAdes) (version 2) | ecosystem: Host-associated > Plants > Roots > Nodule | place: USA...
ATATAATTTATACCATCATATCCCCTTTTGGAAAACGGTTTGGCTCTGATACCATTTCGGACAGAACCTCCCCATAAGGAAACAAGAACAGCCCCTCAGGTCTAGACAGTGCCACCATGGCTTAAAAATAAGTAATTATTCAATGAAAATGGATGCGTGTAAATATGAAAAAAAATAGGACAATTAAAATATACAATGATGTTTGTTTGCGTTTGCATATATAAATGCTCTCAGCAAGTTTTAGTGCAAACAGGTTGCATATGATTTCCTAATGTGTTATTTGTGTGGGTACAATGATATTTGCAGTTACATAAATAATTGTAACTTTCCACAAGATTCTTATAAAATTCATATCTGAAGAAAATTTTTAATACTAGTTAGTAAGATTTTACAGATTGCATGTCTGGATATTCGATAATAATAAGCTTCTCATAAAATCTATTATATTTATATTTCTTTTTATAGTTTTAGTGCTAAGTTGATATAGATATAAAATCTGAAATCAAATATATCATAATATTTAAGTTTAACTTAAAATATTAGAATTATGTTGGACATGTATATGGTAGATATATGAAAACAAAATCATATGTTATATTTTCATCGTAGTGCTTCGATCCCCTTGTCTTGTATATAAATGATACTGTATCTTTGAACCATTCTCATCACACAGTATCCATTTAGATCATGCAAAAGCTCACCTGCCTATGCTCGAAATTCAACCTACAAGAACAAGAACGAGCAGTATCAAACTCTAAAGCACTCTATATTAGAGACTCTAAAAGTTTAAGTTTTAGAGATATATCTTCTTATGAATCAATAACTCTAATTTAAGTTTTTGGTAAAGTCTTACATCTTAAATGTTAAATACTTTTTCCAAAAATAAAGTATTTCACAGTAAAAATGTGGAACTAATATTATGAGGTAGATGACATCAAAATTGAGTTTTATCTCTTAATAAAATATTTTCCATACACAGTCAGAAATTAAATATCAGGATATTTTAGAAATTTCGTTATCTATCAATTATGTTAGATATTAGAGAAACGAAACAATGCACCTTTTAGAAATAATATGAACTTTTATATTTAAAAAGAAAAAAGATGAAAGAAAAAAATAGTAAATATAAAATAGGTGTAAAAATGTGTTTGGATATTAAAATATTATGATCTAAACCTTCTTATTAGAAACTTCCTCGTGGCTAAAGTTATCAGTAGGTAATTCCAACCAAATTCAATCTAACAAATCAAAGATTTAAATAGTCAATGAGTTTATCTGACTCATTAGCCCATCAAGTTAGACCAAAAGTTTTCTATATTTAGTGTGTGTATATATATTAAAACAAAATCAAATAAATAATAATACCAGCTAAATGAGTCTGGTGGTTTTCAAACTAGCATTTGACCTGTTTGTTTTGTTAGAATATATCAAATTGATTCAATTATTTTAAGTCAAATTTTAAAAATCGTGCCGTCAAATTATTGAATAAACCAAACTTCACACCTTGACTTCTATGGTCTCCACTTCACAAATATCTTATGCCAACCTATGGAAATTCTCACTGATATTTTCATATTATGTTGTATAAAATTTGTGCTTATTTTCTCTGAAATTGAATATCTGACACATTATTAAAATGTATAAATCTCTGAAAAGAAGTGACAATTTTTTCTTATCATAAAATTATGTATGAGGATGAGCATTCCCCTCTTATAAATAAACCAATGGAAGTGTGAGCCTTATTGAAGAGAATAGAAACAACTAAAGGGAAGTACAGTAGGTTGAATGGCTACTACAGAAAGAAATCTCAGACCTAACTACTGCTGTAATGATAGAATGGTTTAGTGCAGTTGCAATCACATCACACAATAATCCACGTGCATTAGGTATTAAAGACATTTTTTTTAAGTTTGGTAGGATCACTGGATACGAAACAACAAGTTTGGTAGGATCACTGGATACGAAACAACGTAATTTATGTTTAATGTTTCGAAACCCTTCTCCCAATGTTGTTCTACTTTGCTATTGCCGGGTATTTCGGTTTTCGCTTGTGCTACATGAACACAGATTTAGTCCTCAAGCATGACCAGCAGCTCCTTCATTCCATCATGATTTATTTCGGTAATTGTTGCTCATCAGTTTTTATTGCATGTATTTTGTATTTGAACAAGTCATAACGGTTATTATTGTACTTGTAATGGCAAAAATCATATTAAGAGACACTATATTGTAAGAATATCTTCACAGACATGATCTTTTCTCTATTTACTCTGTTTTTTTTTTTTGAAGATTACCTGGTGGTTGGATCAAAGCCTGCATTCTGACTTAACAATGTTAAGCTAGTGTTCAAACATTGTCAAATTTTTTTTTTCCCAGCAGAGGATTATACATTAGTAATGAGGATGAAAATGTAATGAGGAGCTGAGCATTCACTAAAAGAGAAAGACAAGTGTAGCTTCATGAGAGGAGAGAGGTTCAAATAAAACTAAGACAGCAGATTAAAGAAAGCTGTAACAGAAGAATCAACCTTAGGCATTGAAAGCAACTTAATGTATTTGAACTCGAAATGCATGATCTGAATGCATTATTCTTTTCAAGAGCGTCTCTCAGACATTATTGAAAACACTCACTTCATCCAAGTAAATAATTATGTATGCCCAAAACGAACAGAAATACGCTTCTGGATTGGGCTCCTGCAAGAAGGACAGTCTTGCATACCTTGTTTCTCATGGAGCTCATTGCAGGTTGTGCAAACAACCTGATGAGCACATGGGAGGAATACAACAGACATCTCCTCAGAGAGACACATCACACATTCTCTTTCCCGTTTAACACCCCCGGTCAGAGAGTAGTCATTTAAGCTTGTAGCCAGTTCTGAGATAAAAGTGGCCCTTGATCCTTCCAGAACAGAGCCATTTTCCATGTCCACACGGTTGCTCGCATAGTTTCCATCAATCCCCCTTCTCAGTGCAGCAATTTTGGAAGAGTCGGTCTTCTGTCTCAGTTGTGCAATTTCTTTTTCAAGTTTCTGGATGTCATCTCTGTACCTCTGTAGATTCTCCTCTGCTTTCAGTTTGATCATATCCTCTTTTGATTTTGCTGACTCCTCAATCTGTTCCCTTTCTTTTCTTATAGAACTGACCTGTGAAAGGAGTTCTTCTTTTGCCTTTGCTGCCTGCTGCCACCTAGCCTGTGATATTTTCCTTGATGAGAACATACTCGGTAACAAAACTCATTTGGCATTTACACATTCAATATGATGGCAACTGCAGAATCTCACAAGTGATGTATGAGTATCAAACTGTACTCTCATGTTTCACTTCTGTAAAACAATATTTACATTTGTGTGGTTCAGGTGTCAATACTTTAACTAAAAGACAAGTCTTGCAACCACAAGATGTAGAACCTTCAAAGTATGAATCAAACAAGATGCGCCAGGACAGAAAAAGGATAGATCATCATCATATGCATTAATTCCTGGTGAAGGAAGGCAAATCAATTCTTGACCCTTTAGAAGGTGAAAAGAGGATATTACCTTGTCATCTAACACCATGGAAAGGGGAAAACACTTTGATTCATTTACCATAAAGGCACTGCCAACCCATTCCCATTCTAATGGAAACAATGTCAATGGTTAAATCATGCATAGAAATGAATGTCAATGTGTCAATCCAAATTTATTTAATATAATTCTGAGCATAAAATGACTTGTGAAATTTTGTAATTTCGGATTGTTGCTCCCTAACTACAATGTCGTACATTTTAGGGACAACCCTCTTTTTATATTGGAGATAACATGAAAGCATAACATGAGAGCAAATTACAAGCTGAACCATGTATGTTAGCATAGACGTCAGGTGAACATTTACCCGATAGAAAGCACATGAAAAACCAGTTAGAATATGCTTGAAATAGTATACCTCAACTTGTTCCTGTTGCACTTTAGCTTGCCCTAATTCTTGCAGCAACTGAGTTAATTTGTGTTTTTCAGTCATTAGCTCTTCCTGGAACAAGGACTTCTGCTTCTCCCATGATTGAAACTTCATTTGGGTCTTCTTTTCCCTCCTTGAGACCTCTTGACAGCTTGTGGCTGATTCTGCTGCACGTAACTTAGCAGCCTCCATCTCTTTCCTCAGCACAGCATTCTCCACCTCAAGCTTACGGACATCTGCATTAGTTCGTTCTACCTGTGCACTTGCTTTACACAAGGCATTTTCCATCTCAGAAATCTTTTTCATAGTGTTTTCTTCTAGTGATTGTTTTTCTTTTCTAAGCCGTTCAACTTCGTCTTTCTCTTGTCTTAGTGTCTTAAGCTCAGCTTTGTCCTTGCTCAGCCGACGAGCAGCCTGCATAACCTTCTGATTTGCCCACTCTGTCCATTCTTGAAGCTGGTTTTGCAGCTCCTGAACCCTTGGAACTAGCTTCAAAATCATTTCATCCTTTCTATCTTGGGGTATCCACTGCCCCAGGGGCTTGTCGCACGGTATCCCTACACAACTACTATTGGGTGCCTCATTATCGCAGCAGATAGGTGCAACAGGATACTTACTTTTTGAAGACAAAGAAAGAGAAAGATCAGTATCCATAGTTGTTAATGCAGTTGGGTTACCAACAGCAAGTATACCATTTGCTTCATGCACCAAAGATGAAGAATCCCTTGACTGAGAATTGGTGTCACTGGAATCCAGGCTAAATGAAGTGGGGTTAGAAGGCGCATCGTTAGATGAAAAAACAGCATTCAAATTGTCCTGTGCTGCATCAACTCCCATTTCCTTACTTATGTTTAATGATGCACTCTTTAAGTTTATGGTAGTAGATTCTGATACAGACTTAAGTTTTTTATCCAAGATTAATCCATTCAAGCCATTCAGTCTTCCTCCTCTCAACGACCCTTTAGACCCATATGTTCGATAACCTTTTTCTACATGGAATGACTTCTGCCGAAAAATATATTCTCTCTTTGTGCCACTAGAATGGACCTTTCTAACACTCCCACACTTTTCTTCCTCAAAAGGAGATTGAGATGTCCCAGAAGTACTGGATGATTTATCAATAGAATCACGCACAGAATTAGTAACCTCTTTCCCTAGTCCAATAATTTGAGAATTCCTTGCAATGTCCAAAACAGCATGTCCTGCCAAAGAGGACTTCTCAGGTTGAGTACCTGAGGGGGCTAATTTACAAGGAGTTGGAATTGGAAGACTCAATTCAGGACCCTTTGATTCTAATTTTGATTGTGATTCAGTTTGAACAGAAGAGCAGCCATCACTACCAAAACTATTTGAAGGGTCACCGTCCATTGCACAAGCATGTGACACGTTCATGTCAGAAATTAGCAAAGCCCACATTGCATCCCCGATACTATAGAATGGCCTAACCTCTCGAAGAACACAAACCAACTCTGCCAAAATATACTTCTCTAGCTGCATTAAATCTTCAAAATAATGCTCTCTTGAAGGATCCTCTTGGCCATTTCTAAGAAATGCTAAACCATTATCAACTACATTAGACACAGCATCTTTGCATCCATAACAGATGCCCGACCTTAAGATGGCCTTTGTAGCTACATCTTCGGTGTATCCACATGCAACCATTTTTTTAATTGCACTCTTGAAAATGATGTTCAAACTGGTCATGAGAAGTTCTTCCAATTCAGCTTCAGTGAGATCACTCCAATCAGCGTCATGGTATTCATCATCCACCTCGGACTCCTCCTTATGTTGGCTGAGTCTGAACTCAGATGAAACTACGGGACTAGACAATCCCAGGCCAAGCTTCAACCCATCAGAATGATCTTGGTTTACACTGCACATGTCAGAAGTACTAACTTGCCCATGACCTGGGGTTATTTCAAACTTTTCAGCAGAGAATTCATAACTTAGGCTTTCATGTTGAACTGAAGGAACACTCTTATTTGGCTCTCCTAAAGGTGGATCAGCCCTGAATTTTCTCTTATTCCTGCTCCCTTTTTCTTGGACAGACACCGAAGGAGTCGTTCTACTGCTAGCTCCGGCCACCAGTGATGCCATTTATCTGCAAACCAAAATTAATATGGGCGAAAAACATAGAATATATGAATGTAGTAGCTAAGTATCACCACTTTATTTAACATCATTCACAATCATCCAAAATTTATCAAAACCAAATAATGTGAAAATTAAAATTGATCAGGAAAATTCAGAATAAATCTTCTAATAGTACAGACCAAGGAAAAAGAAAAGAGGAGACAACTAACACTGAATTATAATCCAATGCTTGAATTTAAGAAGAAAATCCATTACCTCTGAATCTCAGTATTACAGCCTAGAATATACAACTTCCTGAAACGTTTAGATAGACAAAAACCCATCAATAAATAATCAAAAAAAAAAAAACATAAAACAAAAAAATCAAAGCTACCCAGAAACATGTACCCAGTACTCACAGCGCTACGAACATACCCAGGTGAAAAAGAGAAAATAGTGAAAGTACCCAAATGAATTCAAATACATGTCGATACTTCGCACTCAGTCACAGATCAGAAAAGTGATCATAGAAAATTATGGTTTTAATATTACAGCACATGCTAAACCGAATACAGAGGATCCCAACAGACGTGAATAGAAAACAGAGTTGTAATCAGTATTGGAAGATTGAGACGTACCCGATTGAAGCAAAATTTGGAACAATCAAAGGTAAGATTGATCTCAGAACATTGGAGAATCAGAAAGGAAATCCACAATTTTTTTTTCTTTTTTATTTTCTCCTTTATTTTTTTATTGTGCTGAGGCTGCAACAACTTGAGGCCTTAAAAAGGCTTTTAAGGGCAGAAACGTCTCTCTATAGTAACTAGGTTAGCACTCTGTGTAATGCTAATACAAAATACAAATAAGATTTTTCTTGTTTTTAAATGACAGAGCAAAAGAAAAACAATTAATTTCATAGAAAAAAAATGGTAGAAGATAAGTTACTGTCGTTTTGTGAAGAATTTTATTCGCGGAATTGATATTTGTTTGACATAATAAAGATATTTATTTATTCAAATTTAATGTTTGACATTTTTACTAATTTTTATTCAAAATTAGTCAAACCTTTTATCATATTTTATCTCTATATCATATATATAAGTAATGAATATATATTTTATATTCAAATTTAATTAATTTCTTTATCATATACTCTTTATACAATATATATATATATATATATATATATATATTATATATAATTTTGTCACAACAAGAAATTTTTCTTCGAAAACAAAGGTATATTTGTCATTTCACTTTAATATATTTGTTATGTGTTTCGTATACTATTTTGTTAATTTATATTTTATTAATAAATTATTTCTTTAATTATCTTTGTTATATAAAGAAGTAGAGGTTGTACAAAGTTTTAGAACATTAGTTAGCGAGTTAGTGTTTGAAAATTTATAAATCTAAATTGGTAAAATTTTGTAAGCACTGAATTATATATATTTGTCCTTAAATATTGATTAAAATTATATAATTAATTACGATTCATTATTTAACGCATTTCAAATATATTAAAATATAAAAAATAGCTATGAATCAACATTTAATCTAATTTCAAAATATGATATTTATTTATATTTATAATATTTTTCATGTATTAAAAACTTTATTACATAAAAATTATATAATAAACCTGAATATAAAAATCAATGCATTCATTATGCATTTTAAAATATACTTCTTTATATAAGATTTAATAAAAATGTTATCTTGGTAAAATTACAAATAAAATAAAATTTATTAAAAATATTCAAACTAGTTTTCTTTATCTCTAAATTCACATGACAAGTAATTATAATATTTGTAATATCTATTAAAAATATTCTAACTAGTTTTCCTTATCAGAATTCACAAGACAAGTAATTATAATATTTATAATAATATCTATTAAAATCATTCAAATTAGTTTTCTTTACCAAAATCATAAGGAAAATAATTATAATATTTATAATATCTATTAAAAACATTCAAACTAGTTCTCCTTATCCGAATTCACATAACAAGTAAATACAATATGTACTAAAAATATTCAAATTTTCCCTTACCAAAATTCACAATATAAGTAATTATAATATTTATAATATCTATTCAAAACATTCAAACTAGTTTCCTTTATCCGAATTTACAAGACAAGTAATTATAATATTTATAATATATATTAAAAATATTTAAACTAGCTTACTGAATTCACTAAACAAGAACATTCGAACTAACTTCCTCGATCCAAATCACAAAATAAGTAAATATAATATCTACTAAAAAATCTCTTACCTCTATAGAGCAAAGACATTCGAAAGAGTTCCAAAAATCCAAAATTACGGGTCACTTCAAAAATATGATCGAGCACTCTCAACCCTAAAAATTTGAGTAACTTCTATAATAGTTCATTTGATAAGAAGAGAATGAAAAACTTTAGAAGAAAGAAAAAGAAAAAAAAAAAACTTTTTTAGAAAGAATAGATAGCTTTTATAAATATAAAACATAAGTTATTCTTAGAGATATTTGATGGTTGTTATTATAAAATAAAAACTAAAATAACTAATTTTTATTTACTTAAATAACTTTTATGTTAAAAGTTAATTTAAATGTTATCTTATTTATTTGTAAGGTTAGATTTTAGGTGATTTTATTATATAGCTATTTTCTAAGATATTCCAATATTTATATTTATATATAAAAGAAGGGTTGTTGCGATAATAACTTTTGTTTTTTTACTTAAAATGGAATTAAAGTAGACATACCTTTAGTATTTCCTTATTTAATTAAGTTTCCAAGACACCTTACGATAATATTGTTTTATATTTTTATCAATAGAATATTGCTTTAATTATATTTGTATACATTTATGTGTAAAATAATGATTGTAGCAATAGTATTTTACTTCAAGTAGGGATACATTAAATATTTTATTTCAATGTCTTTATTTTGTGTTTAATGTATCGTTATCATAATATTAATTTATATTATTATCAATAAATTATTTATAATACTGATAAATGATTTTTTTTATTTTTTTCCGAAGTACACAAATTTATACTATTTTATATTTTAAATATTTTTTTCTTTTAAATCCAAATAACTATCAATAGTAAATACCACCATATAAATAATAAAAGAATCATTTACAATAAAATTACAAAAACAAAAATTATTTTTATAATATTTTTTTTAGATTTTGTATATAAATAAACACAATTTTGATTTTATAAGGTTAAATTAGATATAAAATATAATTCTTAATACGGTATCCTAATAAGGTTTCATAGGTTTATCATGTCATCGGTTAGGAGTTACTATCATATCATCTATAAATATTTAGTCTCACACACAAGTTAGAAAGATCTTTGATATGAGAAAAATGTATTGAGGGTTTCACTAAAGATAAGATCAATTCATAAATATATAAATAAGAGCAAACACAAGCTAAAGTTTACTAATTTTTTATATTTTAATACATTTTTAATTTTAATAATCATTATAATACTTTTTTATTTATTATTATAAAAATATTTTTTTTATTTATTGTTATTATAACCAATAGTAGACATACATGAATGTGTTTCTCCTAGTTAGTACTAATCTGACTAAACCCATGTATATATATAAGATTATTACTTAAATTATTTCTGTATATATATACAAGATTAAAGTTTTATAGAGCTTCGAAACATTAATGGGATATATTAGACTTTGCAATTTTAAATATAAATCATTATGATTTTCTTAAATAATTTCATCATTATATATTTTAAATACATATAGTTATGTGCTTGAAATTAATTATAAAAAAATGAAATCTGACAAAAAGAATTAAGAATAAAATAAAATTCAAAATTTCTTAAATATATATTTTTTAAACATAATGGTTTGATTCATATTTTGAATTGAAAATGAATTAATTAAATGTAATTTAATTTTTTGTTATAAATTTAGCAAAATTAAAAAATAATTTTCTTAAAGATATATATATATATATATATATATATATATATATATATATATATATATATATATATATATATATTAAGTCTTTGTCTAACAACATTACAAAAATACTAAGAAACAGTAAAGAAAATTATCATCATGTTAGACTTATTGGTCTATCATTTTTAAATAACATTAAAATCTTAATCAGATAAATCTTTGTTTTATTTTTAAACAACTTCATTATTTTTAATATATACTTTATTTTTTGTTTTTGATAAAAAGTCAGGGTTAATTAACAGAAGAAAATGTTAAGTAAAACAAAAAATAGTAACAATGAGAAGTTAAAGAAATTTTAAAATGATTCAAATCATATAATTTTGGAACAAATTAACTATTTCAATATTATCACAAAATGATGGAAAAACTACTTTCTTGCATTGTGTATTTGTTTTATCTAAATTTATACTTTTTTATTAATTTTAATAGATTATACTGATTAGTTTGGCTCACCACAGTTCACTTTAAGGATACTAGGTCATAAATTGGTCAGTTTTATTTTACTATAATTAGCTTACATTTTTACTTTTCAATTCCATTTGAATTTATAAAGAGTGAGAACATGGGACAAGTCCCCAGCTTTGACCCACTATGAACAGTTCTAATTAAACCAAATCAAACTATTTATTATATATAAATATAATGGTATAGGTTTAAAGTTAATTACCAACTAATATATATATATATATATATATATATATATATATATATATATATATATATATATATATTTATATAATGATCTTAGAAGCTTGTTTTACAATTTAATTGTAGTTTAACTATAACATATTTATATTTATCAAAACATAATAAACAATTTTATGTTATAAACTTTAATTGTAATTTTTTCTATATTTTATTTATAAATATGAAGTGAGGCTAAAACTTTATAATTGTATAAAATAATTCACATAACGTCTTTCTGGTTGACAATTCTACACCATATAATATTTAATAGTTTTGTTTCAATGTTTAACATTGCACAGTAACAAACTAATATAATCAGCAGAACATTGATTTAATTTGGATTAAAGTACTAAACCAAAAGGAACTGCATTTTGTGTTGGATTAAGATACCTATTTAATAAAAAAGAAAACTGAAATAAATCACAAACACCCTTAAATTGAATTAAATTTTAATGGAAGTTATAACATTAACTATAATTAATTATTTTATGTGATTCAAATGTCTTAAACTTGTATATTAAACATGTTAAACTTATAAAGGTTAAAAACTTATAAATCTGTACTAATTATAATTCAAATTATAATTAACTATAATTTTTTTTTCCAAAGCAGAAATACATTTAGTATTTCACTAATTTGCATTTGTTTATTATTTATGTGGATAATATACTATTGTATTAATATTTATTTTTATTTAAAAACCATTCTTTTAATTATATTTTAGATATAAAAGTAGTTTTTTTTTGTAAGGTTGCACATACAACATTAATTCAGTGTTAGACTCTCCCCCATTTTAAATATAAATCATTATGACTTTGTATTAATTTGTCAGCATTAAACTATATACATTTTTAATTAAATGTAATTAAATCTTGAATAACATTATAAAATTAGTTACCATTAATTATTCCATGTAATTCACATATATTATACTAATATATTAAAAAATTAATAAATAAAATATAAACATTTAACACAATTCATATGATACTTATACATTAAACTTATATTATACTTGCTGTAAAATATATATTTATACTTAAATATAATACTTATACACAATTCAAATATGTTATAAATTATATAATGCAAACACATTATGCTTTTTAACTCTGTATATATAATATATTATATTTACAAACGAACAAAAAATAGTTCACACAATATGGATATATTTTTGTTTTAGCTTTAATGATATGATATATCTATGTAACATTTTTTATGATGTCATTATTCCTAAGTTTATCATGTTTAACAAATGAAATAACAAGAAACTAAAAGCAAAAATAATTTGTGCAAAACATCAATAAAGATCAAAACCAAAACATTTTCCATTATTAGCCTCTTGAGAATATTTTGCTGGGCTAAAAGTGTGGAGTAGTGAATAAAAAATAGGAAAAAAAAAAGGTCCTAATAAATAAATAGATGTAAAAAATGTGATAAAATCTTATGGGAATTTGTAATAGTGGATAGCAACTTAATATAATAAATAAATGTAGAAATGATAATTCTTCTACTGTTGTAAAAGTATTTTTGCAATTTTTCTTTTAAAGACTCATGCATGTTTCTTAATTAACATGTATGATTCTTAAATTAAGATTTTAACATGTATTTCTCACTATGAACTATAACCTCCCAATAGTTAATAATTCTTGCACCATATTGTAACTATTTAAAAAAAATATATATATAACAGGATCCAAACCAAACTCATTCATAAAAGTGAGGTAAACAAATATTATACTTTATGGTGTATGTTATATTAATGACGAGTTTTAAAATAAATGGAGACTGACCTATTTATTATTTGTATTAATTATAATATTTAGGGTGTTATAGGGTCTCTTCAAGAAATGCCTCTATAACTTTTGTTTCAGGGGAACTCCTGGTGAATGAGAATGAACACTTTGTGGTTTGTTTTGCATGTGCTTTGCTTTGGTTAGCTGCTTCATTACTAAGGTTGAATATTAGGCAGTTTTTCATGGGATGCGACCTGCTCAATCTAGTGCTTTCCAAACTAACCAATGAGACAATCAGATTTAGTAATAGGGTGCCATATTCCTTACCACGCTCTAAGTTGTCCTATAGGATCACATGTCATCTAGAACCTTCTCAACTAGTCCCCATAATGTTAGAGAGATCAATGCCCACACAGATGCTTTAGGTAGGTTTGGTAGACCCACAAATTCTGAAATAAACGTTTTTCATGTTTTGAGATTTTTTTTTATCATTTCATTCATATCAAGATTTTTGGTGTTCCAAGAGAAAATTATGTCCTCTTAATAAATTGAATTTATTTTATGTTTTATGAGAAAATTATTAGTAATTTGTCTTGCAATCAAGATTCTTTAAAAAATTATTTTTAATAAAAATCAAAACAAAGCTGTTTATACAATATTTATTATGTTTTATGACAGAATTATCATTAATTTGTTTTATAATCAAGATTCTTTAAACAAACAATTTTGAAAAATTAAAAAAGACTACATAATGATGTATAGATTGTTTCAAATGAAATTTTAATAATTTTAATTTCAAAAAACTTTGGAATATATATATATATATATATATATATATATATATATATATAATATATATATAATCTATATCAATAATTTAACCATTATATAAGAGATAAATCTTTTAATAATTCATGTTTTATTTATCCATTATATAAAAGAGACACATCTTTCAATAAGTAACTGGAGAGCTTTTCTACTAAAAAAGCAACTACTTAACTTTTTTCATTTAAAAAAATCAATCACATACAATTTTTGAGCTATATTTATAAGATTATTTATTTTCTAAAAACTATGTTTTTTTTAATTTAATAAAAATTCGAATACATAACCACTCGTATATTTTCACTAGTAATTAGTAATATATAATAAAATTCTCTCATTTAGTGTATACAAATTGTATTCAGTATACAACAATAACGGCACTGATGTAAAAACATAAAACAAAAAAAAAATGAAACATAGTGGGAAAAATACAGAAAAGAAGCTAAAACATAGTGGGATAAAACTAATGATTATTTAATCCAAAAACAACTTTCTGCAGAAAATAATTCAGAAATTAAAAGAAAAAAAATAAAATCTTCCGATTACATTCTATGATACTAAAGCACGTACAGAGGAATAGATCAGAGAGAATTAATGAAAATGATTAATTAAATAATATTATTCTACTAGGGTAGCTTCCTCGTAAACCCTAACCTATAATCATTTAAACATAAGCTAGTGAGGAACTGCTGAGAGTTGGTTTAAGCAAGTACACAAATCATATAATTGAACGCAACAAGCAGTCAAATTCTACATCACAATCAAAAACAGACATGATTCCTCCACGAATAAAAAGACAAATTATTTTCACTATTTATTATAGTTGCAAAGTTCCTCGAATGGTCGTATAAGATTTTACATGTCCTCTATCACCGGTAATTACTGAGATTCACCGTATCAGTCCAAGTTAAAAGATACATACATGTTAAATATAACATGTTATCCTTGGGCTGGAGCATAAGGAATTCATGACCAGGCTGACGTAGTATGGAACTAAGAAGAAAATAGAATTTTATGCAACAACAAAAGGGTACCCCAAAATTCATAATTTATCTAATGTGTTCGTAGTTTCTATATAAGATAGTTCAGTCAGTGCTTCTTCAGACACACAACTGACACGCAATAATGCTCACCATGCATACTAACATAGGCAGTAAGTGTGTATCACACAGAGCTCTCTCATGCTACTTCATGTTCACTATTAGGCCCTATGCAGTTACAGCACGGGAATTCGTCAGGCAGTTCATCTGGCTTGGCTGCAGGGCCAGCTCACCCTTACTGTATATTAACGTTCTTCTCATTATGTAATAGTATGTAATTCTTTCTTCTCCCAAATTCAATAAATACAAAATTCTGATAGTGTCCTTGAAAATTCGAAAATGTATTGGTGTTATTAGTGCGCTAGTTCTCTTGATATATGGTAGATTTGTCGTATTACAAGGTCCGATGTTTTTGCTTCAAAATCTTTAAAATATGACGATAAAAGGCTATTCTATCAACTCATAATTACTTCTACAGCTATTATTAAGTATAACCACCCTCTCCTTTCACTTAAAGCAATAATTTCACCTGTAGCAGTACTTCGTTAGTCTCATGCACAAAAAAACATATGAAACTAGATCAAGATCAGGGTGTCAGATTGAAGAGTGCTTGCCGAGTTATCATTCATTTAACACTATCATCAAACAGCAAGTACAAAATGCAAATGAATTGAAGAAATAAAAGCAAGTTAGGGATGTGATTTCTCTAACCTCAAAACAAGTATTCGGCATTTCAAACAGAAAACCCTGCTTATTATAGATTTCTGTATGTAAAACATCCCTTTCCCCATATTCATCTCAATCACTTTCAATTGAACTATGCTAAAAAACATTCATCCGGTGGGGGGAAGTGTATGCACATCATTGTTAACAAGATCTAGGGAGCACAGAAGGTAACCTCATAAGCAACTAAAAACAATTCCATCTCGGCACAATTCTACTTTGCTTGCATGTTTTTTCTCTTTTCATTGCATTCCCTCAAAGCATGTATCTCTGTTAAGTGTTCAACAATGGTTAATTCAAATACAATTTAAACTTAATAAAATAATTATAAATTGTAAATCAATGGGGGTAAAAACAGCCGACAAATCGAAATTTCCACGAATTCCAACAATGCATTCTTTTACACACACTCGACAGCAATTTTAGAGATAGATCATGTCACGTATGCAGAAAGGAACAGAGAAATTGTGAAAGATGGATACCTGGCTGGCATGCTTTCCAATTCCTGTTTGATCGAACAACGCAATCCTGAAAAATAAGGAAATAAAATCCTCTCAAGATCAATGAATCTTAAATCCGAGGGTTTAGGGTTTTATGAAGGGAAAATAAGTAATTAACAAAGGCAATGAAGTTAACCTGCATCAAGCGATAGAGAGAAGAACATTCATCGAGCTGATTTACGTTCTCGTCATCCTCGTCCACATCGCTCTGGTGAATGCCTCTCGGCGGCGGAGGCGGAGGCGGCGGCGCCAATCCTTTTGCTTCGCTCCGGTTCACCGGCAACTGCTCCATTTTAACTGCAACAGTTTCACAAAAACCAAAAAACTCTTAAAACACTACCAACAAGAGAATGCATGAAACTAAGTAAAGCTTCACAAAACAGAAACCATGCATTTCAATTCATACCCGAAATTTTCAAATCCCCACTCCCCAAAATATGGACGAAAAAAAAAAACAGACAAATTAAGAAAATATTAGGAACTTACTCGGTTCCTTTCTGGTGAAGGATCGAAACTGCTTCCGTTTTGTGTCACCGCACGATAACGATTACTTGACTGCTGAAGAAAAATATAACAAAAGAAAATACATTTTTGGTAAAAAAATAAAAAATTAAAAGGCCGAATGGGCTAGTGTGTTGACTCAAAGAAAAAACGAATTGGGTCATTAACAAACGTCTTCTTCCTGCACCTCCATAATCTCGTGTTCACAGGCTTTGATTATATAATTTCACTTAGACTTTCTTTGGTACCGGAACTGAAAAAAGGGAGTGCTTCTTTCTGCAGCTCAATATGTTCTTCCCGCACCTCCATACCTTACAAAATGACGAATTTGTCTTTAGGAAAAAAGAATATTTTAACCTTACCCCTCTGTCTTCCTTCATCTCCCATCTCCCATCGTATGTAAATTTTTTCTATACATACCAGATTGTAGACTTAGAAGGTAATACGGTATCGGGATTTACATTTTAGATTTTACGATTAACATGGATAATAAAAAAAAAATCTTTTAAATTTTACATCCAGTATATGTAATAAAAGAATTTGCATACCAAATTCCGGAATTCTTTAGAACCCATCCAAGTCCATTTCAGAACAATGTAAACAAAAGTCTATGACAGGAAGATAATTTGAGATTATAATTAGTGTAATAAATTATTTAATTTTACAATGTCAATATTGATAATTATGAATAGAAATTAAAATTTGAAAAAATTAACTGAATTCTTGTGATAAGAAAAATTAATTACATTCTATAATTAAATTAATTATATTTCATGATTCCATCATTCATTAATAAAGTAGAATGAAATGTATATAATTTATTTTAATTATAGATATGGTTCTTATTCATTTTAAAAGATTTAAAAAATAATAATTTATATTCTCTTTAAATTTAAACAAAATAAAATATCATAAAATTAATATAAAAATGAAACATGATAAAAAAAATTTACACACTAAAATATTGTGATGCAAATAATTATAATAGTATTTATATATAATTAATGTTTTTATTTAATATTAATTTAAATCGGCCTTAACAATTTTAATCGTTTTGATAGTTTTTATTTAAATTGAAATAAAATTAAATATCAATAAATTTTAGTTGACCACTATAATGCATTTTACACTCAAATACGAGGTTGATATATATGACTCATGCGAAGACCTACCAAATGGGTACAGGATGAAACAGAAAGTGATGTGGAAGACTAAAGAAACAGGATTACTGGTTCAAGAACTACACTCCATGCTCAGTCATTCAAGCTTTTAGCCACTGGGAAAAGCTCGGTTATTTTATAATCCAAATTAAGACAACAAACAAGACAATGCATCAATAGAAGACGGTTTCATATTGAAGCAGTAGTAGCATTTCCCGGAACAAATTTGACAGAAACACTGTTCACACAATGGCGTTCATCAGTTGGGGTTTTGTATCCCTCTCCTTTGGTGACATGACCCAAGTGCCCACCACAGGCTGCACAAGTTATCTCTGTTCTCCTCCCATCTGGGTCAGGCTGAAAATCACAACTTTCATAAATTCAATCCAAGTACAATTTGCAACCAAAAATGTTACTGCAGTACTAGTAACAAGGAAACATTAATGTTGAATAATAAATTTTCGAAAACCACTCACAGATCGATTGATGGCCCCAGGAATACCCTCGAAGAAAGAAGGCCAGCCACAACCAGAATCAAACTTGGTTGAAGACTTGTAAAGAGGAGTTCCACAGCCAGCACAGTTGTAAACTCCTTCTTCATAAAATCTGTCATATTCCCCAGTACCCTTCAATCTGCACAAGTTCTCAGCAAAATAGGAGTTAAAATCTAACTAGTGTAAACCAATTTGATAGTTTAAGAAAAGTTTAGGAATTTACTCAGTTCCTTTCTGGCGAAGGATCCGAAACTGCTCAGGGGAGAGAATGACCTTCCATTCCTCTTCTGTTTTGTTAATGGGGATTCTTGCTGCCATTTTTTGGGTGATGCTAAGACTGAAGAAAGGCCCTTAATTGAATTGAGAAAAACAACAGGGGAACCTATGGTAGAAACATTGGGAAAATGAATTTGGACTGAAAATTTCTGAAGGGTGACAGATGGGGTGATAGGAGTGGCACCATGGCACGTTGCACGCTTTTGAGCTTCCTTCTCATGCATGCTTGTGTCACGGGTAACCACTACTTCACTGATGACGAATAAAAAATTGGATTTTTGGTAAAAAAATTTGAAAGGCCTAATAATGGGCGAGTATTTGGGCCATTAGCATACTTTTGTTATTTTGATGAGAGTGCTTCTTCATGCACCTCCGCACTTTTCTTCCTGCGCCCCCACAATTCGAAAAACACAAAAATGTTCAACTGTTTCTTTTCCCCTTGATTTGCAATTTATTTTATTCAGAAAGTTTAGGTTTTGTAATTGTTTTGAATTAACCATTGCTGAACTCTTAACAGAAGTACATGCTTTGAAAACAGAAAAAACATGCAAGGAAAGTAGAATTTTGCCGAGATGGAATTTGTTTTTAGCTTCTATGCTTCCTAATTCTTCTTAGCAATGATGCACAGACATTTCTCCTTCCCCAAATGAATATTTTTTAGCATAGTTCAATTGAAGGTGATTGAGATTGAATTTGGGGAATGGGAACTATATTATGCCCCCTTTCCTTTTGAAGAATTGAGATTGAAGATTGTCTGGCCCTTAAACACAACAACAACAAATATGCCGAATTATTTTTTAATACACTTTATTTTATTTAAAAATGTGTTTGGTGTACATAAATTCATGTTTATAAATTCTATGATTTTGATATATTAAATATAGCTTATATACTTCGATCACAAACTATATTATGCATAAAACTATTAACATGGGAACGCAATGTTGTGAAATCAATTTCATTAATACATTTTTAAACGAAGTTTTCCTTACCACCAAAGTAACGAGAATATTCCTTGACAAAAATATAGTATAAAATCAATGAAAAAAATGGATCCTAGTCTAAAATCATCAAACATTTTGGCACAAATTTCAGATCATGTTTACTTCGTGGCCTCAAACGTGGTTAAGTTCAAAGCGCAAATCAAAACTAGTGATAGGTCGTATGTTATATTTTTCTCAAGGCCTATATTCATTTTAGAATAAATTTTCGCAGGTTGATTTTTTCCATCAAGGAAAACTCGTTTTGGAATCAACGAATTTTAGATCTTTCAAATATTAATGCAGAATCATTAAATGTGATTGAGATGAGTTTTTAATTAATCCATATAATGCATTTTATATTCAAATATGTGTAGAATGTGAATGGTTAAGGTTGATATATATGATTCATTAAGACCTACCAAATCATTACAGGATGAAATGAAACAGAAAGCCATGTAGAAGACTAAACAAACAGAGGATTTTATTGGTTCAAGAACTACAGTCCACGCTCAGTTATTCAAGCTTTTAGCCACTGGGCTAAGCTAGCTATTTTTGAAATCCAAATTAAGACTACAACCAAGATAATGTTTCAATAAATACTTCCAATAGAAGAAGGTTTCATATTCAAGCAGAAGCATTTCCAGGAACAAATTTGACAGAAATACTATTCACACAATGGCGTTCATCAGTTGGGGTTTTGAATCCCTCTCCTTTGAAAACATGACCCAAGTGCCCACCACAGGCTGCACAAGTTATCTCTGTCCTCCTCCCATCTGGGTCAGGCTGAAAATCACAACTTCCAAAACTTCAGTACAATTACACTTTCCAAACAAAAAAAAGCTACTGCAGTACTAGTAACAAAGAAAAATGAAAGTTGGAATAACAATTCTTAAAAAAACCACGCACAGATCGGTTGATGGCCCCAGGAAAACCCTCAAAGAAAGCAGGCCAGCCACAACCAGAATCAAACTTGGTTGAAGACTTGTAAAGAGGAGTTCCACAGCCAGCACAGTTGTAAACTCCTTCTTCATAAAATTTGTTATATTCTCCCGTACCCTTCAATCTGCACAAGTTCTCAGTGTCAGAAAAGTTACAATCCAACTCGTGTAAACTAATTTGATAGCTAAAGGGGGTTTCATCATACAAAATTGGATTATCATGCAGGCCTAAACGGCATGCAATCTACACATCTACAAGCATCACATCCAAGATAACTGAAGTTTTAATTCCTACACGTATATTAAAAATAATACGTCCCTGCTATTAACACCAGAAAATAAACCTTGACAGAGTCTGACACAAAAAAATTCATGGGTGATAAACTGTTACAAAACTATTGTATACAAAGTAAAACTAGCCTTTCTTCTTAGGGCCGAAAACATAAAAAGGGGAACTAAATGTACAAAAAGCTTACCATTTTTTTTTTTTCCAAATAAAACACTACCAACAAGAGATTGCAAACTAACTAAAATCTGCACGAAACAGAAACGAATCTACATGAGAGCTATCTCATTCATTTACCCCAAAAAGATCATCACCCAGCCATGCAGTGCTAAAAAAATTATTCACCTTTACACGTCACACTTAATGATCTTCCTTCTCCATGGACACGACCTTCAATTTCTACCTTTCGAAAAATGATGCACTTAAATTCATACCCAAAATTTTCAAATCCCCACTCCCCCAATATGGACAATAAAAAGAGAGAAAAAATACGAAAAGTTAGGAATTTACTCAGTTCCTTTCTGGCGAAGGATCCGAAACTGCTCGGGGGAGAGAATCACCTTCCATTCCTCTTCTGTTTTATTAATCGGCGTTGGTGCTGCCATTTTTGTGATGCTCAGACTGGTGAAATCCCCAAATTACAACGCCCAGATACTTTAAAATAGCAACAAGAGGGGAATATATATATAGTATGAAAATTTTCCGGGAAAATGAACTTGGACGGAAAATTGGGACAGTGACAGATGGTGTGATAGGAGTGGCACGCTCTTCAGCTTCAATTCGCATGCTCATGTCACCCCACGGGTAACCATTACTTTACTGCTGACAAAATACTGCTGACAAAATACATAAAAACACGGAATTTTGATAAAAAAAAATTAACGACACAATTTTTCTTTGAACAAATTTTAATTGTGATAATTTTCTATTATTATTTGATATAAAAAAATATAATGATTTTAAATTTTTTTAAAGAGATTGTTTGATAAGTATTTCAAATCGCATAAATTTTATATAGATAACATCATAAACGAGTATATTATTTTTGAAAAAGGAAACAAAACGTATTACCAAAATAAATAAAAAATGTTATCATAATTATTACAATAAAAAATATTATAAAAATTAAAATAAATAATTTTTATGATTTCATTATAAATAATTTTTATTAGAGACAATTTATCGAATTAAAAAACAATCACAAAACCTAAAAATGAGTTATACTTATAAGTGTAAAATTGATAGTAAATTATGCATACTAAAAACAATTATAAAATGGAATCCTCTTCATTAATAGTTATAAATGAGTTGATAAGATTTTATCTTTATTATTTGTTTAGAGGAAATTATCATTATAAGATGAATTTATCATATATTTTACAACTATTTGATTATTTTTATAATAAAACTGCATTTTCCCGATGATATATATTTTATTTTTATTTTTATAAGACCATCTACAATTGTGTGTCATATAACTCTTATGTCTTTTGATAAAATTATTAAATCATTTATTTTTCTACAATTATTTAATTTTATATTTTAAATTTTTATGAATTTTTATTTAAATTTTATCCAACACGTTAACTTTTGAAATAAAATAAACGAGGTAAGTATTATTTTATTAAAAATATAAATACGTGTTAGGTAAATGTCTTTGAAAAACTAGAATATATATGATTGCTATTTTCAAAAAACTCATGGGAAGAATTTATACTTTAAAATGAAAGAGTTTAGCGGTAAGATTACTATAAATTTTGTTTATCTATTTTTTAGTCAAATATATTTTAGAACTTAAATTTTTTCATTATCTTATATTATTATCTCATCCCACCTCATCACGCTATTGCAAAATTACCTGGATAATACTTTTAGCTCCAAATCACTGTGAATAATATAAATACTCCTCTAAATTAAACTTAATTAAAAATTCAAGAATTTTAATTTTAATTTGGTTGAATCGTCTTGCTTCATTTCTTCGGTCTCCCTCTCTTCATCACCTTGAGGATTGTGTTGGAATCCCACTTCGTCTTTTCACAAGACCCCATCAAAGTTTTCAAATTTCACTCACTCCCGCTGGGAAGGGAAGAAGAACAATACCTGGTTGTTGGGTTTCTTCTTTATCCTGATTCCAAGCGAAGAAGGAGAAAGGGTCATTAGAAGAAGAAGAAGAAGAAGAAGCTTCTGCTCTGTGCCAAAACAAAAGGGTTGTTTCATAGAACAACGACAAGAAGAATGTCTTCGTATTCGGGATTCGGGAAGGCTTCAGGACCCACCGCACCTCTCAAATCTCCACCCTCTTTTGGTTTCACCAATCCTTCTCCTCCCCCTCCCTCTTCTTCACCTGTTCCTGCTTTTTCGTCACAATCTACGCCCAGGTACGTCAATTCTTCAACAACCTTTATTGTATTTCATTGGTATCTTGAAATTATCCCCTAAAAACTTGATCTTTTTAGTGGGTTTTGTACTCACGTCGAAATGGGATGAGGAATTTGAATCAATTAGCATTTAACCCTTTCCCTTGCGTGCTTTCCACTGCTACCAGAGTTCTTGTATATTAGAACATGATAATCTTCTGCAAATGATTATATTTTGATTTGAATTGTTTTATCGTAGAAGAGCGAAGGTGCCTGGCATCTGTAATTTGTTGATTGAATTAGGAAGGGTTCAAGTGTTTTTGGCTGCTTGTTGCATACTGGTTCTTTTACTTAACAGGGAGTAATAAGGTTTATATGTTATCAGTGTTTTGGAGGTGAAAATTGGGGATCACGGACTTGCATGATTAAGGTATCTGGGGTTAGTAATCTACAACTGATGGGGATCTAGCGCTAAACATAGGTAGGATTTATGCTGGATAGATAAAATGGAGAAATGCTTCAGATGTAATCTGTGGTGGTTGAGTGTCGGTGAATCTGTGAATCGAATTTCTTTTGTACAACTAAAACACTTAATTTACTCTTCTTGAGATAGTGAATGTTGGACAGTGAATCACCAGAGTGAAATATCAGTGTAACTTGATGAAGTGAATCTGTGTAAACCATTAAAATAGCCCTTACTGTTTATAACATTCGTTTAAAATAGCACTACCTAGTCAGATAAGTCTTGGCTATTATTAATACATGCGTGGTTTTGTTCAAATCCTGGTTAATGTTCTTGTATTTTTCTTCTGTTAATGCATAAGACCCTGAAAATATTGTCAGGGATAATATGGTTAGAGTAATATCTAATACTAGGTTTGGATAAAATCCAAACAATTCCATGTACACTTTTGGTGATAAGCATTTTTTTTTTCTTTTCACACACTAAAGAAGTTCCCGTTCTATATGTTACGGCAAATCTTGGAGCACTTTTCGACTAGCATTTTCTTCAATGAGCTTTATTTTAGACAAGACATTCTTTTTGTGGCTATAGTTTACATTTAAGACGTTCATTACGTGATGCATTTTCATAGTTCATATTCTCTTTCAGATCCATAGATTCTTCCAGTTGGAGTGATGGACAGAAAATACTCTACAAAGATTTGGATACCCATACCCCTCAAAGGCCTTCGCCAGTCACTACATTTATTGCTTCTCGTGATTCCACAACTGGTGTTACAGCCAGAACTTCAAGATTTCCAAATCCGGAAGGAAGATCTCCTCCTATATCTTATGCAGATATTGAAGCTTTGGGGAATTCTGGTCAACCTGTCACAATAAATAAGTAAAGATAATATCACCTGTAAAGTGTAATACTATCATGATTCTATAAATTTATTATGTATCAGGCATTTGGGTGGGAATATTGTATGTATAGAGCATAAATATGTCAAGACAATTCATCAGTCTTGGGATGGCCTTTAAATAGTTATCTCAGTTGCCCTGTTGTTTTGAACATTATCATGAACAACCTTTTTTCCATGAAAATACCGTATAAGTCTCGGTTTGTTGAATTCAAGGTTCTATATAACTGGAATGAGTAAATGGAATGGATTGCTTTGTCCTTTTTGGTGTTTCCTTATGTTGCCTTTTCTGCATGACAATCATTTGGATGTAAATTTTGACTCTTTATGCTCGTAGTGCATGTGTAGAATTATCCTAAATCTATGACTTCCCAGAAAAATGTGAAGTAACATCTCTAATTATTTGAGCCTTTTTAATGGTTCTTCTTTCAGGCCTTCTTTGTCTCCTCCTGGACTAGGAAGCACATCAAATGTAACAAGGACTGCCCCTCATTCTCAAATTCATCAGAAATCTTTTCCTTTTAATGTTCCTGAAGCCACTGTAAGCAAGCCCATGAGCTCCACTGCTTCTAAAAGAACAAGATCACCTGCTTCATCATTTGCAGCCAATGAAACCCTTGAAGGAAACTCAATTTCCTCTGAAGACAACTCTGAACGGTATGATACTAGCTTGGCTCTACTTTTTGTCCATTATGAATTTACTTTATCATACATTATTTATTTTTAAAGGATCCTTTTTTTCTTGTGATGTGCAGTGAAGTTTTAGCCAAGGCCAAGCGTTTAGCCCGGTTCAAAGTAGAGCTAAGCAGATCTGAACAAAATAATGCTGATATTCCCGACCAGAAGGCTTTTGCTATTAGACATGAACAGTCTGGGTTGGTGCCGAAATATGTGAGGGGGCATTTAGTGGATTCAGCTGGCAACTTTAGCAGTGATCATGTTTCTGATAATGAAGTCTTGGAAACATCCAATGTAATTATTGGCTTATGCCCAGATATGTGTCCTGGTATATTTTCTCAGATTTTAAATCCAAGAGTGAACCTGTGAGAATTGTTATATTTTGATCTGATCTCAAGAAACATGTGGGATTCCTTATTTGTTTTTAGTATGGGGATGTGTATTCTCAGAGAACCCCAATGCTAACTTCATTTTGGAATTTCTTTTACAAGTGAAAAAAGTGTTACACCGCCTGAAAAATTTAACCCTAATTTTGATTTGTGTTTCAGGGTCTGAAAGGGGAGAGCGTGAAAGAAAAGGGGATCTTGACCAATATGAACGTGTGGATGGGGATAGAAATGTAACTAGCAGACTTCTTGCAGTTAAGAAGGTGAGTCTCATATTACTAAATACTACTCTTTTTCCTATGAAACTGCTCTATACTCTTTCAAGTATTAATAGTTGCTTAAATTATGATTCATGACAGTATACTAGGACAGCTGAGAGGGAAGCCAGTTTGATCCGGCCTATGCCCATCCTGCAGAATACAATTGATTATCTGCTCACATTGCTAGATCAGCCTTATGATGAGAGGTTTCTTGGCGTGTATAACTTCTTGTGGGATAGGATGAGAGCAATTCGAATGGACCTGAGAATGCAGCACATTTTCAATCAAGGGGCTATTACTATGCTGGAACAGATGGTACTTCCTTGTGGCCATCTCATCATGGTTATTTTTCCCGTACATGTTGTTAAGCATGGTTTCTAGTCATCCCTTTTATGAATGAGTGTGCTCCATAAAGATCTTAGATTCAAAATCCTCGGGCAAGAATTTACAAATTTACTACTTCCCAATGGAAATACATATCTCCCATTATCAACCTAAAATATGGAAACACATAACCTATTTGTTGTGCATTATTAAATTTTAGCAGCATGAACTTATCACTTAAAGTCGTTGCATGGGTTGGACTAAAACTCAAGTGTCTCTTGTTAGTCTTAAGTTATCCTGTCTGAATTAGTCTTGATTTGTTGTACCAGCCCTTATATATTCTTGAGCCTCTATTAGTATTATTTTTTCCAGAAAATTTCCTTTTGGTTTAGTCATGTCTGGTGTTGTAACATTACTGCAACAAGTTATTAGTCACTGACTCTCTGCAACATGCATAGCTTGTCAGATGCCTTGATTTTTAGTTAGTTAGGCTAATCAAGATCACATGCTAAATCAAATATTCATGTTTTTCTTGTAATAATACATTTAAATTATTTAAGTGATAATGTCAAGTTTCTCTCCTCACAGTTCACTAAATTATGTGGATCCAGACAATTGATACCAAATATATAAATTTTGTTTATCAATTTCATAGTTGTGTATTGGTAGAATATCTTTTTTGAAATATCGGTTAGATTTATCTAGAACATGCATATGCTGTTACAAAGCAGTATCTGATGATTATGAAGGCTAATGAAGCCGTGGATTTATGTGGTTCCAGATAAAATTACATATCATTGCAATGCATGAATTATGTGAGTACACTAAAGGAGAAGGATTTTCAGAGGGCTTTGATGCTCATCTCAATATTGAGCAGATGAACAAAACTTCAGTTGAACTGTTCCAGATGTATGATGATCATAGAAAGAAAGGAATTAATATTCTGACGGAAAAAGAGTTTCGAGGCTATTATGCTCTTCTTAAATTGGATAAGCACCCTGGTTATAAAGTAAGTAGCCTTTGTAGTGCTTTGATTGTATGATTTCATTGCTATGAAAAAAACCAAGGAACTAATCTTGTCATGCTAGGTTGAACCGGCAGAACTCTCCCTTGAAATTGCTAAGATGACGCCAGAGATAAGGCAGACTCCAGAAGTTCTATTTGCTCGCAGTGTAGCAAGGTTGTAATTCCCATTGAAATATATATATATATATATATATATATATATATATATATATTTTTATGTTTTTGATCTGACCATTCCTTGTTTTTTGCAGAGCGTGCCGAACTGGTAATTTTATTGCCTTCTTTCGGCTTGCAAGAAAAGCAACTTACCTTCAAGCATGTCTAATGCATGCTCACTTTGCAAAGGTATGTGATATTCGCGTCTTCTGTTTTGTGCTCAATAATGACTGGACTTGTCCTTGTAACGCTTGGGGCTGCCATTTACAGACTGGGCATGCATTTACTCAATCATTGCAGGCAATTTAGGAAATTGCTGAAGTTTATTGTAGAAAAAATTACTCTACTATATCTTGCTCATTTTTGTCATAGATATTAGAACATCTGTCACATGATGCATATCGAAATGATAACTAAGTAAAATTAATTTAATTTTTTTTATGCGATCCCTTTCTGTCTGCAAGACATTAGTGGAAATAATTTTGTGGAATTCTCTTTATTAATGATTTTGGTTATGATGTGACTAAGCAACTTCTGATCAGAATTCCTAACCTTTATGTCTTGTGTTACTTGTACCAGTTGCGTACCCAGGCACTTGCTTCTCTTCATTCTGGTCTACAGAATAACCAAGGAATTCCTGTTGCTCATGTTGCTAACTGGCTTGCTATGGAGGTATATTTATTGGATAGATTTGGATATGTGCGTCTCATTTTTCAATTTTTCTTGTTTCATTGGGCAGTGTGGGTGCTGAGGGTGCTCTACAGGAAATTGCATTCCTGAATTTCCAACTTTCTCATAGATTCATCTTTGTTGTATTAATTAGGATGAAGGCATAGAGGGTCTCTTGGAGTATCATGGGTTCTTGATAAAAATATTTGAAGAACCTTACATGGTGAAGGAAGGTCCATTTCTCAATGTTGATGTTGACTATCCCACCAAGGGTTCAAAACTTGTGCATAAGAAAAGGTCTGGAAGGATAATTGAAGATATTTCACTCTCAATTCAAGCAGAATCACCACGTGTTGAGACTGTGAAAGAGATTCAGATGAGGATGCATGAACCACAAGTAGTTTCACCTGTTGAAAATGATAGCTCTGTCCAGAAGCCTGATGAGGAAATTCCAGACGCGGTGGCTATTTACTCACCTGAGGATAGTAAATCAGGAAAGACATTTAAGGATGTGCAGGACAGTCAAAAAGATCAAGATATTTCTCGTCCTCGTCCATCACTGCTGAGCCCTCCTTTTCCTAATATTATTCCTAAACAACAACTTACTGGATTTGACGTTTTCAAGGGTACCAATTCAGATTTGATTGCTAGAGGCTCTCCAAAGAGAAACTTTCAGTTTAGTGTTGAGCAAAGGCCATTGGAGAATATACCAAAAGCAGCACCAGAAAGTTCATTAGGTTATAGTTTTTCAGTGCCACCTCCTGTGTCCCAGGGTGTATTCAAGGATGAGTCTCTGATTATTCACCAAGAGCATGAAGAAGAAATTAATGAAGTTAGTGAAAATTGTCAAGATGAAGAAATTGCTGAGGCCAAGCTGAAGTTGTTCTTAAGGTTTTTATGCCTTGTTTCATTTCAGAATTTATATTTTTACTTACACATGAAATGTTTGCATGTATGTATTATTTATTACTATTTTGACGTTTTTTTGCTGATGTCTTCCTGTCAGATTATGGAGGAGGCGAGCATCAAAATTAAGAATGTTACGTGAAGAAAGGCAATTAGCATCAAATGCTGCACTAGACTCTATGCCATTGGGTCCCCCGATTCAACATTATTTAGATGTAAGTATGACAGAATTTTTGTGATTTTTTTGTGAACATGAATCTTTGACATGGTTTATTTATTTTTGACTTTGGTGGTTCCCTTTTTTGATGTAGCGACCTGGCAACTTTGATAAGTTTGACATTGATATAGCTATGAGGGAGAGATATGAAAAACAGGAGAAATCATGGTCAAGACTTAATGTTTCTGATATAGTTGCCAGTACACTAGGCAGAAGAAATCCAGATGCTAAATGCTTGTGCTGGAAAATTATTCTATGCTCTCAGATGAATAGTGGACATGAAATGGGGGCAGCAGGCACTTGGTTGACCTCAAAGATCATGCCTTCTAGTGATGAAGATGTGGTTTTTTCATCTCCTGGCTTGGCAATATGGAGGAAATGGATTTATAGTCAATCTGGCATCAATCCTTCCTGCTACCTCTCTGTAGTTAGGGATACAGCATTTGGTAGTCTAGATGAGGCAGTATCTGGGGCAGGTGCTGTTATGTTTCTTGTCTCTGACAGCATCTCATGGGAACTTCAGAGGTCTCATCTTCATACTCTTCTGATGTCAATTCCATCTGGGGCCTGCTTGCCTCTTCTGATCTTATGCGGATCATACGATGAAAGGTTCTCTTCTGCTATAATTAATGAACTGGGCCTTCAAAACATTGATAACTTGAAGATTAGTAGCTTTCTGCTTGTTTTCCTCAACGAAAACCAGCGGATGGAACACTTGAGTGGATTTTTCAGTGATACAAGATTAAGGGAAGGGCTGGAATGGCTGGCCAGTGAATCACCCTTACAACCCAACATTGGCTGTGTGAAAATACGAGAACTTGTTCACGCCCATCTTAATTTCTTCCCAGCGTTGCAGGGCATTGTCATCAACTCCAACTTCGGGGGGCCTAATGACTGCATCTCATTGTTCAACGAAGCCTTAGATCGCTCAATAAAGGAAATCACTGTTACTGCCAGTTCTAATCCCACTGGTTGGCCATGTCCAGAAATTGGTTTACTTGACAATTTTAGTGATGAAGATAGAGTAGTGAAAATGTGCTTGCCAGCTTTGGGATGGAGCTCAAACGAGAAAACTGAACCAATTATTCGTGCTTTGCAAAACTGCAAGCTCCCTACTTTTCCCGGTGATTTATCCTGGTTAGCCGAAGGTTCTAAAGTTGGACAGGAGATTGAGAACCAGAGAAAACAGCTTGAGAATTGCTTGATCCAGTACTTGACTCATACTAGTAAGACTATGGGAATTTCTTTGGCAACAAAAGAGGCTCGTGTCACAATGCAAAGCTGCGCCAGGCTTGAGCTACGTGGCTCAAATTACCACATAGTTCCTCATTGGGGTATGATTTTTCGTAGAATTTTCAACTGGCGTTTAATAGGATTATCTAGCAGGGAAATCTCCATGGCTTACATCTCAGAACATCATCATGTTGCTCTTCCAAATGTGAGCCCTCAAACATGGCTATCTTATTATCCTGACACTTCTTTAGATGAAATAATCAGTGTTAGCTGCAACTCTCCTCTTCCCGTTAAGCATCAACCACTTCAACGTCTTCAAAGGAGGGTTTCAAATGATGTATTCCATGCCACTGTTAACCAGAGCGACGCTGAAACCACTCTTCAGCTCCATAAATCACCTACCACGGATTCAGCTACAACAATTTTTGATGCCAAACCAAATAGAGAAGCTGACAAGTTAAGCAAGCTATTGGAGCAATGTAACTTGCTGCAGGATAGCATAGATAAGAAGCTTTTTGTATACTACTAATGCCCACTGCACACTCTTCACCATTTTTTGTATCTATCCAAACTAAACTAAATCTTCATTTGTAGGAAATTTTGTACAATAAGTAAATTCTCATTTTTTTCGATTTCATTTGATAAAATCAAAATTTATATCTAAATTATCAAAATTTATATCTAACCATGACAATTATTAGTATTCATAATGAGAGTATAAAAAATATTTTTTTCCTAAAAGTATTTTACGTTTGCGATTTTTTTTTTTTATAACTAAACTCGAAATATACATCCCCTCCCTACCCATATATCTCCGAAAATATATTAAGTTCAAGCCAATATTTAATAAAATGTTTCTTCTAATTACTAGTATTTATATATTAGACTATGTATTCCACATAACTAAAAACGAATCTATTTATTAGCATCTATACACACTATTTTAGGTGTTCGATTCTTCTGATACCGTAAGTGAAACAACTGTCTCAAATTGGATTTGTATAAAATTGATTTCTTAGGTATAAAAAATGATATTAATTCAATATTCTACGTTTACATTAGTTTTCCTTTGAAACTAACTCCGTAAATTTTTCCTTCCCTAATAATTTTACATTAGTTCTTTTTTTTTTTTTTGTCATCTACCCATTGAAATTCCATATTAAAGTTATTAATCGAACTAAAGTCTTATTTTTGCATGTTTCGCAGAACTTGATCTTAAAAGATAACTTTTACGATATTTTCTCTAATATTTACGTGGCATGGCAATTACATATGAGTATATAATTTACTTTCATTTAAACACTTATTCCGCAAATTAGACCTTTTTAACAATTTTAGATCATATCAATAAGAAATATTAGATAAACTAATTTTAAGGGTTATTTGTTAACTTGGTCAATCATTTTGTAATTTTTTTTTAATTTCAGATGCCAATTTCATTGGCGATTTATAATTTTAGAGACTATGTTATTTATTTCAAGAACCAACTGATCTTTACATTAAAATTTCAGACACCATATTAAAATTACAGTATGTTATATTTATATTTACATATGTTTTCCAATAATAGTCTTTTTTAAGTCTTTTTAATTGTTTTAAATTAGTTTTTTCAACAATGTGGTATATATGATTGAGATGATATATTAATACGTGTATTAAAAAAAAGAAGAGACGCTATAAAAGTATCATCTCTTTGTTTTCTTTCAAATTCATTTATTCAATTCTTAGTAGTTGAAAAAGTATAAGAATTTATAGAATAATTTATAACAACAATAATTAAAATTTAAAATTTCTTTTATATAGATTATAATCATAATTTCACTTATTGAGACAAGTTTACTAAAATAGTTATTTTCAATAAATACAAACATTCTCTCAATAAAAATTTAAGATAAATAAAAAATGAAAAAAATTATTAATTTAAAATAAAACTACAATTGTTTTGAAATGAATATAGGGGTATTTTGGAGAGAAGGGTTCTTTTAAAGTGCATATTAAATAAAAAGCATGTGTGGGTCTTTAAGGTTCTTCCATAATGGTATACACCAAATAACATGGTACTCTGTTTAAGGATATTGCTCATCAATGTTGCAGTATGGTCCATCCATGCCAGAGGGACTCATCATCACTGTCATATTGCATTGCATTTAATCATTCTTTAAACCATTTTTGAAATATAAGAATTTCCCAATAAAGGAGGTAAACATTAAACAGGGTTATGTGCCTTCTCCCCCATGCCATTCACATTATTATTATATCCATTAATGACTTTAGGTGCCAAAATAAATAAAATAAAATATTAAAATCGATAAATACACAACCACCAATAAGTCTTGATAAATTGTATGACAAATATCTAAATAAAATACAAATTAAAAACTAAAGAAAATTAACCTAATGAGTTAACCAAACTCAACCCACCCTCAATTCACAAAATAAATAAACAAATAAAAGAATTGGATTAAGTTGAACCCCGTTTTGAAAGTTAAAAATCCCATATCAACCTTAAAGGAGCCAACTCATTGGCTTGAACTCATTTTATCGTTCCTAATTCACATTCATGCTGTCTTTTAAACAATTTTAATTTTTTAAATTACGAAATAAATTGACACGAAATTCTGTTTTTTGATTAATTTTATGCTAGAAAAATAATATAAAATTTTCATCTTAATGGTATGCAACGCTACTGTAAATGGAAATGAGAAATCAGGACAAGAATTCATTCTTCTAAAATTAATCTTAAAATAACTTTATCCATGATGCTTTCAAAGAAACAAACCTAAGAAAATCAGGTATAACTAAATTAAACTTGTGTTTAATGTGCACAAATTACCTTTCAACACATTCTGATCTCAAAGATCAAAGATAAAATAGTTTCATGGCACTCAACAATCAGTACCGTTTGAGACTTTGTAAAATCAATCATAAAATAGATTTGCTGTGCTGAAAAGATGCTTCCACTTCTATAATAAAGTCAGCATTTTGTTATTGACCTTCTGAAGCTATTTCATTATTTGCTAAATGAGAATACGATTTGCAATTATTTGTAGTTATTAAGTGGTAGCAACACTCTAATACAATTATTTAAAAAGTCGTGCAAATTCTCTAAAACAATTTATTTTACGGAATCGCAACACAATGAAACAGTAATTTACAACAATTGGGGTTCTTAAAATGAGTTAATTTCTAATAGTGCCAACCATTCATGGAGACCAGTCACTAATTTGCAGCAAAGACATGAAATTAATCATGAAAAGCAATAAAAAGAATTCAGATGTTTCTAAAAGATACAATGGATCCAGCATGAGAACGAGGATAATGGATTTACATTTTAAATAGCACATGGCTTGCCTTCCAAGTTGACCATTGACTACAGAGTAATTCAAATAGTAGTAGTCAATTAGTCACCAGCCAAACTCCTTTCTCCTAAGTTATTTATAGACCTCATTCCAAAGTTTATATTTGGGGAGTGGAGGTGTAGAGTTAGACACTCAGCAGGACAAGTTTTAGTGTTACTCCTGAAGTGCTTCTGTATGGTTATGACAAGCAACTTGAATTAGTAGAAGATTGAGAACAGAAAAAAAAATGACCATTAATCATTTGTGCTTTCTACATTCTGAAAAGGATCCTTCAGCTGCCAAGATAATGCACCTCAAACCAGCAACCATCAGCAGCCTGACAAAATTGGGTCAGCATTTTGGCTTAATGAATAGTAGTGGCAAACGAGCAAAGTCTATGGCTGTAATGCAAAAGATTGAAGAGTAGACAGCGAAATGTACCATCAAGGAGAAAGTACCAGCATACATCCTGTAGCTTCCATAAACCTCTCTCCTATCACTGTAAATAGAAAAGGGGGGAATGAAATGAAATGAAATAAAACTATAACAAAATCCTAATCAACTTGCTTCATTTTAACACATTCTCAAGTTGAAATTTATCAAAAATCATAAAAATTGTGCAGGTCTTACTACTCCCTACTTAATGAACCTAATAAACAAGTTTCTAGTTTTCAAAAAATTTTAACCAACAAGGAGTGTGTTGCTAGAAAACTTCACTGATCAATATGAAACAATGCTACTGTAACTGTACCAATTCAATAGATGCTTGACATGCTGGAGAGGGGACCACTATGGCTGGGCTTCTATTTGAGACCACATGCTGTGGACAGGACTGTAAATCAGAGAAGCCATTCCTGACCGAACGATAAACATCTAACCCAGTAGTGGCAGATAATTCAGACGCTCCCTTTACCCTCTTGCTCTTGGTCCTTGTTACAGTACTGACATTGACCTCGCCTGATCCAAGTCCAGATGTACCTGACTACATAAAAAATCAAAAGATTAGATAAAAAAGTTATAAGATGAGATAGATTCAAATGATTTTAATCACAAAGGGAGTTTAGCTCTTCCATACAACATAGCACTAATTAAGGGAAAGCATTTGAGAGACAAAAGGGTAAATATTGCTGTGTGTTTTGTTAATAAAAGTATAAGTTTCTTGAGGTTGGTAAACTATAGATCCCAATTCGGTAGCCAAGAGTAACCAAACCTGAAAGCTGACTAAACTTAATCATTGGTCATTTATAAATCTCTAACGAAATTTAAATATAGTATTACAGGCATTTAAAACTTCAATCCAGAATAGGAATAGCCTGAGAAACTTCTCCACAGAAAAGGTCAGTTCTTATCACCACTAAACATTTTGGGGCATCGGGCAGTGGGGGGTTGAGATTATTTAGGGACATTGTAAGTCTAAAATTTATACCGAATACTAAATGAAGAAAACATAGATAAGATAAGGCAAAAGAATTACTCAAGTAATCATACATTAGGCAGGCCTTTGATCTGAACAATAATAATTGTTATATCATCGGTTCGACCCTCATGTTCTAACCATAGTTTATATGACTCTCCAGCAATGGCAGCACATGCATCACGGGGATCTGAATAGCTTGCTGCCTGCATGATAAAAGAAATCATATAATTCATCAAGATAAGACTTTGAATAGTAGTTCTACTTATCAACCCTAGTGCTAAAATTAGACGTGCTAACTAGTGGGAGGTAATTTGTACACAAACAGTTCACAATAATTTGTGGAAATGTATTAAATAGGACAACAAACATTGGATATTTGTATATGCTAATAATGCAAATAATCAAAGATGATCAGAAGCAAGCTGTGGGATATTTATTTTTTTCTCACTAAACAACCTACACAGGTTGAGATATGAATTATTAACAATTAATATTTAGTCCTGTGAACCATTTACAGATCAAGGTTACATAATTCTGTCAGTTAATACAGATGAAAAATAATAGGCCTTAAAAAGAAACCTCAATTAAAATTCATCTTAAATATGAATACAACACTAAAGTTATGAGATTACATTAACTAATATACCATTAAAACAGGTCTTACGATAAATATAGTAAGTAAAATTCATCCAATGAAGATATTATCAAAATAATTACTAAAGTTTATAAATCAGCAAGAGGTTGCAGGCCATACCATATCAACAACAGTTTGGCTGGAGAGGAACTCAAACACACCATCACTTGCAACAACAAAGAAAAGATGGTTAGGTGTAAGCTGAACCGTTGACACCTCAGGAACAGCAATTACACCAATAGTCTCAGCCAACATATCCCCTACACTCCTTGTAAATGCAGCTCCAGGAACCATCCCATTCTGAACCCACAACCTAGGAGGATCATCACCCTGACTCTCTTCATCACCCCAAGTCTGAATATCCGGATCCTTATGCCCTTCCACCTGATCAACACTCAAAACCCTTGCCCCACAAAGCTTCACTCTCTCATACTCATCTCTCCTAAACGGTGTCTGATCAGTGGACAAGTCCTCGGCAACAACCCGGTTCCCATCCTTAACAGCCAGCACCGCTCTCGAATCACCAACATTAGCAACATAAAGGGTATCCCCAATAACCAGCACCGTAATTGCAGTGGTGCCACTCAAAGAATCATCAATCTCACTCTTATGCAAGTCCTCATTCGTGGTCAAGAATGCAGAAGTGTAAGCCTTAACAGGGTCCTCCAACAATGCAAAGTCACTTGACAAATTTTCCACCAACCTATCCTTAACAAAGTTCGAACACTGGGCACCAAATTCGCCATGCCCATCATAAACACCAAAGAAATGGACACTCGGGTTACCTTGGAACTGTGTCCTAATACAGAAACTATCCTGGTTTTCTTTATCAGGTGAATCAGGATAGTAACCCCTCTGAGTGAGCACAGAGTATTCTAAAGTGAAGTTATGGGAAGGAACAGGAACAAATTGAAGTGAACTCTGAGTGAGAACGTGTTTCCTCTGGGTACTGTAAGGGCCAAGTTCTCTGAAGTCTCTGGAGCCAGCCACTGAAGGTGAAGGGTAACGGGTACAGCACTTGCCATGGACACAACCCATGTTTGAATGAGAAGCTAAAACAAGGCCAGGAGAATAAGAAACAGAAAGCAAAGGTCAATGTAGCTCCAAGATTGAAACTTGGAGAAACATGAAGAAACAAAAACAAACCCTAGTGACAAGGAGGGGTGAAAAATGGGATTTTGAGGGGATTGTGGTGAGAGGCTGACAAAAAAAGAAAGGGTTCGTCAAGAATTATGGAGAAGTGAACAAAAAATGGGAATGATTTGAAGGAGGCCACAGAAAGTAAAAAGGGGGTGGGGGTGGGAAAAGGAGAACCCTAGAGGGAGAGGAAGGGTTGCCCCACCAAAAGAAGGAGACATTTTGGGGTTTGATCAAAGGAAAATGGGTGGGTTGGCATTGAGAACGTGTGGAGTGGGGCTGGCGAAAGGGAAAGGAAGAATTGTACTTTTCGTTTGGGAGCAGAGAGGGAGCATAGCATCGAAGGAAAATGGTGGAAGGAAGCAAAACTCCAAAGGGAATGGGTTTGTGGTTTGTTCTCCCGAGAGAATGACAGTGACACACACGCACACACACTCACAGGGACACCATTTCAGATTCTATTCTATTCTATGAGTGCATGTTTGGTTTTCTCTACCAAGAAACCCCTTATTCCAAACTCTTTCTATTATTAAACATTTCTTTCTTTCCTTATAAATTATTTTTTATTCAATTCTTTCATAATCATTTTTCACTCAATAAATAATAAATACTTTTACTTTTAACGGACATTCATAAATTTTCCTCTTTAATAGGTATTAACGGGTCAATTTTAAAACATGGGAAATTTATTTACAGTTTTGGGATTTAAAACATTTAGCAAAGGTTCGTGTAAATTGGCTACCAATGACCATTTAACTCTGTAAAATATTATTTTAAAGTTTATTTATAGAAACAATACAATTATTTGCACTAAAACTTAAACTTGTCTCAGTTGAAAATATATTGAAAAGAAATTAGCCCATTAATGAGCTATTTAATTAAAGTCGTGAATTGATCCTCTAATCAATTGAGGAATGGTTGGTGCTGAGTCATTAAGTGCCTCATATTTTGCAGTTCAATCTCGAATTATTGAGACATCACTTTCAAGTTTCAAAGGGAACTGATATGCCAAAAGAAAGATGTTTCAAGTAAACTTTCCATCTCATGCTTCCTTTTATCATGGCTACAAAATGCTATTGCACTTGTGAGGATTTTTTAATATTACAATTATAAAAATCGTTTTCAATAATTATATTGTCATGTTATAGACAATAAATCACGTAGTGATGGAGAAGTAGCAACAGGAGAACAATGGGACGTTTGATAATATAACAGGAAAAAAAAAACCACTCATCCCATTTCCAATTATTTAATTATCCAAGAATGGATCAAGAAAAATAAAATGGATGATCATTAACCACATATTAATAGTAATAAATAATAATTATTATTATTATTATAATCCAACAATTCAGTCCATTTGCATTTATTTATTTATTTATTCATTTATTAGAATGGAAGGATTGAATTGGATTTAGGCACGAATGGATTGATTAGATTATATATATATATAATTGAGTCCAAAAAAACATACTAAAATCCCTTAGGAAATAGATAGAGTGGAACACCATTGAATATAAGTTTTGTAATCAAATTAATTATGCCTGGCTAGCTTGTCAAAATCATTTAATGTTTATAAAATCAATCATTTCTAAATTATTTAATTAATAAAAAAAATAAACAATCACAACTCCAGTACCAAAATCATTAAATATATATAATCCCGATTTAAATTGATACTTTTTAACAAATTTAAGTGTATGTATAAGCTCAAAACATTCATCAATCACTTAATCTAATAGCATCATCAAACAAATATCAACCAATAATCTTTCTCATTAGGAAAGTTCTCATTGTTTAGAATAAATTAACCAACAAATCAAATAATCAAATCTCAATCACATTTATAAAATTTAATGAGAAATATATATTCTAAACTTTTATGTTCACTTTACATCTCACACCAGAATAGGAATGATAACGGGTACCAGTAATGTCTATGCACTACTCATCTCATCACAAAAATTCATTCCGTTATCCATCTCATTACGCGTAAGGAATTACTCGCAAATTCTTTTTTAACCAATATATTTTTTATTTTTAAATTAAATTATTTAAAAACATTTCTTTAATATAAACGTTTAATTTTAAAATAAAATTCAAATAAAATTGCACATTAATATATTTATATAAATAAATTTAGTATTTCTAAAAGATAAATTTATACCAAAGTATACATTTTTAAAAATTAATCCTTTTAAAAATAACTTTAATTTATCAAGTCTAGATAAAAGAATATAAATATTTAAAATCAAATTCTAAATAAGTCTTCCATAATTAATATTTTTTTATTATATCTTTATTTTTATTGCTGAATATTTTTAAAAAATATCTAAAAAAAGTTAAGTAATAATGATTAGTAGGTATTCATGAATTAAACATCATGATATCATTATTCGCTCCATCAAGAAATTAGTAATTAAAATACTTTTAAAAATATTCATCTATTACTTATTACAAAGTTTTTGATGAAGAAAGATGTTTTTCTCATCTACGTATAATCACAAAAACTTAGATATAATTACGAAAATTTACAGATAAAAGCAAGTCAGGAAATGAAACTTAAAAAAAA
>Ga0209700_102323_pt1 | contig 38823 bp, 22 predicted proteins | sample SiratroredBW_FD_187528 | JGI IMG/M metagenome (GOLD analysis project Ga0209700, IMG submission 187528) | Root nodule microbial communities of legume samples collected from California, USA - Siratro red BW (SPAdes) (version 2) | ecosystem: Host-associated > Plants > Roots > Nodule | place: USA...
CCCTTCCATGGAAAACCATCTTTTATAGCAGCAAGGTTAAATTTGTAATTTCCTCATGTCTATTATTGGAATTTTGAAAATTATGGAGGTGCAGGAAGATGATATGGAGGTGCAGGAAGAAGCAGTCCTAACATCTTTCTCTCTCTCTTTCCACATTCCCTCCCTTCGCGAAACCATGCATGGCGGCGTTGCAATGGCTGGAAGCGCAGAATGGTGGCTCAGGCAGCATCAACGGGCAAAGGTGTAAGGCGTTAACGCTGGTGATGGCCCATGGCGCTTAACGGAGGTGCATGGAAGCTTATGACATTCGTGAAGGCTGATGGAAAAATGGCGAGGAGAATGGTGAGATGTGGTGGCATGGGAGTGGCAAGGTATGGTGGTATTTGGGGAAGAAGCTGCTTAATGAAACAGAGCCCAGGTCCATGGCATTCATCCCAGCTGCAATTGATTTACACCTTTTCGTAAATATAGCCCGAGTAAGAATAGTAGCACCTGTGGTTCCATCACCAGCCACATCATTGGTAGCATTTGCAACCTGCTTTTACAAGACTGACACCAATATTCTTGACCTTGTCCTTAAATTCAATGCTCTTAGCAACAGTTACTCCATATGGTAAAACAGAGGTGCAAGGGCACACCTCCTGGTTCTCCCACTGGGTTGCGTTCCATTTTCTTATTTTGTGTTTCAGTTGTATATATTATTTACAAGTATATGCGAAAATACAATGCTATAACACGTAATAAATTATTGAAACAGAAGCATGAGAGATCAATGGAACAGAAACATATAATCATTTGAAACACATGAGAAATTCAGGCAACTAAAAGCATGTATCTCTTCAGAAATCCCAAACGTAAAAACACACCAAAGGAACTCAACATCAAGAAGCAAAAACATATATACCAAGCTTTTCTTCCTCTTCTTCTTTCTCCTATTCCCAGCAACTTCCTCTTAACCTCAAGAACATCTTTCCCAATTCTCTCCGTCCTTCTTCCCTCTCTTTCCCCCTCTCCTCTTTCGCTCCCGTTCCCCCCTTTTTACCGTTTTTTCTCCCTCACGTGCTAATACAATTCTGTTTTTTTTTTCCCATGTGCCAATTTCAATTCTGTTTTCGCTCTTCCACGTGCCAACTCATTTCCGTTTTCTCTCCCATGTGCTAACTCACTAACTCACCAATTCTCTCCGCTCCTAGCTTGCCACGTGGCAAGCATTTTTATTCTATTTTTAATTTCTTAATAAGTTTTAAATATATACTTATTTCTTAATTATTTTAAATACTTTTTAATTTTTTTCTAACAATAAATTTCAATAAAAAATTATTTATTTATTTTATTTTGATTAAAGTACTTAAAAATTAAATAAATTATTTTTAATAATAAAAAACGGTATATTTTTATCCAAACAAAATCGGATATTAATACTTTTGTTTTTTTTTTAAGATAAAAAGTAATTACTAACCTAAACTTGATAAGTTATGTCATAAATGAATAGAATTACACGAAGAAACTAGATGCATCATTTAATGTTATAAAAATAACAATTAATATATATCAAAACTTACATGAAGAAGAAGTTGAACATTAGTATTTAGATTATGAATTAGTAAAATAACTTTTCTGTATTTAGTTGCAATTTAAACACTCTATTAAAAAATTAATATATTTAAGCTATTTTATTCAATTAAAATATTTAAATAATATATAATTTGAAAAAAAATTATATTTGAACTTATCATAAACTTAAAATTTTATGAAAATAGATCAATCTAAATCCATTATAACTTTTAGGCATTATTGTTATTCTACTTAAATATGATGAGTATAATCTCTTTAAAGTTAACGAGTTTTAGTTTTGTTTGTTATAAAAAAATTTATTTTTATCTCATCTTATAAAAAATGAAATAAATGTTTATATTTTTCAAGAAATTTGAAACCACTTTTTTTTAATTCCAACAAAATGTGAATTTTTTTTGTTTTTGTTTTTATTTCTTTTATCACTTCACAATTATAAATCATATTTTTAGTCCCTAATATTTATTGCAATTTCAATAAATATAATTTATTTTTAAAAATTTAATTTTTTTTGTGGGTTCACTATATCATCGCCCCTTAACTTTTTAAAAAACACAAATAAATAAATACTTAAATAATGCCATATAATATTAGAATAAAAAAATAATCATTTGAATTTTAGAGAAAAAATATAAATAGTTTTTACGAATCAAAATAAAAAATTATTAATGAAATTAAAAACATATTTAAGATTTAAAGATAATTATTATAAAAGTTAATAAATTTATAGTGGTAATTAGACTATAAAATAACGTATTTTACATATATATTATGTAAAATAAATTTTTATTTCAATCAATAAAAATATAATTAACATATTTTAAAAGCTATTATAATAAAATAAATTACCACACAAAAAACGATTTGTGATAAATAATAATATAAAACTATTAATTGGTAAATTACTTTTTTCATTATTGCTGAACAAATGGTGTGTGTGGGGATAAATATATGTATCTTTTATTTCGAATTGACATAAAAATATATTTTGAAGAAAATACTTGTCCTAAAAATCATATATAGTAAAATTTTCAACTTCATTTTTATCTATCAATAATACATATTTTTACATTGTGGGATGACACTTCTATTCCCTTTGTTATTTTGGTAAAAGACCCTTCTATCCTTTGTTCCACTGAGATTTGTAGGTTGAAGACTGGTAGGTTTAACAAGACAATATTTGGTACTCTTCTGGCACTCTCTGGCACGTTAAAATTTTATTGAGCGCCTCTAGTAATGGTTTTAAAAGGGAATGGCACCAAAATCAGAACGTCATCAAATGACCATACTACCCTGCCACATGAGCCGGCTTCAGGTACAAGCCAAGTGGTTCCAAAGCACGAGAATGGAAAACAATTTATATTTTATTTTATTTTATATAAGAAATTTTCTAATTGGTCAATCTCAGAATGAGAGTCGCATAATTATTAACTTTTTCAGCAATTTTCTTTCTTCCTTCTCCTTGCTTAGCACGATTTTGGCTAAAAATCGTTTGTTATTTATTCATAATAATAATATTTATTTATTTATTATCGTTGCTGGCTTTTAGAAAATTCTCGATCAACAGAGCTCTCAATTCTGTGTGTTCTGTTAGAGCATCTTATCTGCAAAAAATTGGGTCAAACTGAAACTGTGCAGCGAAGGAGAAGAAAAGCCTAAAACCAACATTTCCGTTTTCTTGAGTTGGCGGTAGTTTGCGGCGAGTTTTTCTCATGGCGCCGGAAAGTACTTAGCGATTCGGGAAAAGCTCATTTCACGACGAAACTATCGAATCTCGTACCAGCTGATTGATTGATTTGAATCTCGATGTGATCGCCGTCTTTGCCTCCGAATTCAATGGGAAAGTTTCTCGCCGGCTTCGTGCTGCCTTCACTGCTTCTGTCAGGTACCGTTATTTGCAATTTGTGTTTTATCAACGAAGTAGGAGTGAACTTCTTAGTTGGATTGAATTTAGTTTTGGTCGCTAAAACTTGTAATATATTATATGCGAAGTTAACAGCATAGGTTGTTCGTCATTGGTGATTGATTTGATTTTTTTCAGTTATAGGTTTTTAACCTAGTGAAATTCATGTCGTCATAAAATCTACAATATTGCATTTGAAGATTATGGACTAACTAGATTAGAATCACTGTGAATTCGTTAATCACTAGATGCTGTTATAGTGAATAATTTATTATTAATTTTGAAGTGACAGTGAGTAGGCACTAGCGACTGGGCAGTGGCAGTATCCACATATATACTGTGTGATTTTATATTGTTTCTTAGTCTCAAGATTTAGAAGGAAGATTATTATTACTCGCTCAGTAAACAATTAAAGGAAGAATATTAGGTGTATTTTTTAAATGGCGTTTTAAATTACCTTTTTATGTCAGGTTTCTTTATGTAAAGTAGACACATATATGGGATATCTACTCCGCTATTGAAGCATGTGCTGATTTTTATATGCTCTTCTTGCTTGCAGCTGCTTTAATCAACTGGAGTTTGATATCTCTTGTTGATTTGGTTGCCTTTCTTCTCATTCTGTACAATGTATCACAATTAGGTAAGCTGTTTAGTTCTTTCTGTGTGGTTTCCTAGTTAATGTTGCTTTTAAAGTATTAAACTATAATTTTGATATTTTACCACAATTTGTAAATGACGACCTTACCATGAGAATTCTACGTTGAAGAGAACTATTCTCTCTCCCCCTTCTCTTTTATTACTGGATAGTTGACAGATTCTGTTTGTCATTTGCAGATTAACAATGAATTTGCCTCTCATAGTAATTTTTTTTCATACTTATAATTGTTATTTGTTAGGCTAGCCTCTGACGCAGATTATCTTCAGACTGAGTTCCTCCCAACATTTTTAGCCATATATTCAGTAAGGAACGCAGTCCTCCTATGGTTTCCAGGGATTTGTGAATAGGAACCAAAGAAAAGGAAAAAAATAAGGAACAGATTAACAATCAATGATGTAATTGTGTCAATCTAAGTAATCACACCCCTTTAATTTTTTTTATTGAAACAGAGAATTCATTCTGACTGAGTTGGAGTTGCTTGGTAGATCTCCTTTTGAATGTTTATGTTTATTGGGTGCTATTGGTCCTTGTGATAGCAATTACACAGAATTATTCATATGGGTTGATGATTGTTGAAACTGCCTTTTGGTATGCTGGATACTAAGGTTTACTAATTCGTGTTGTCTTTAACAGTTTTATTTAATTACTACCATTTCTGTTTTCTTGCTGTAGGATTTCATTTCCGCAGGAGGATTTTGTTACTGTGGCCAATTGTTATCTTTTCTGTAGTTGCAATACTTTCTGAAGTGACTTATTTGGTAATATGGGCTGCTCAACCAAAGTCACAGAGTGTGCCACAAGCTTGGTGGGCAAAGTTGATTGGGTTTATGATGTGAGATTATTGTATTTCTCATTTATTCCTGATTTTCCCTTTTATAAACATACTGATTTGTTAATTCTGGGGTGTGCTCTTGCAGAGTTCAGTCCTGGAAATCTCCCAATGTAATTTATTTCTTGGTTATACAACTGCTAGCTCTTCTTGTTGCGTTGGTTGATATGTATGGGAAGAGACATTTTCTGAAAACATGGCAAGATTGGTCTTCGGGTCATTTCTTATCAATTATAGAACATATAGGTTTGTAAGTAGTTTCTTTCATCCTTTTGTTTCTTTGTTCTCTTGTATTATGATTGCCATGTACCAGGTGTGAACACGCAATATGAAATGTCCAGTGTTGACATATGGATGTCATCTCGTGTGCTAATGCAAATAAATGAGCATTCTTCTTTGAATTGTTTTTTGTTGCAAACAACATTTTTCTTGGTTGATTGACGTAGAGGTATAATTATTTGAAGTATGCTTTGCATTCTAATGGATGAGATGCTAATCTCTTAGTCAATGCTTTGCATGATAGGCCCTGAAAGTTTATATCACATGATTACACTTATTTAGTTCTTTTACTTCTCCCTTGTCATTAGATTTGGGTAATGGCTCCCATTTAATATTTAGGAGGTTCTTTGGGAACTAATATTCGTCTTTCTCATGCATTTGCTAGAGTTTTCATCTCTCTTCGTTGTCCAATGCCCATGTCATTAAGTTTTATTCTTTATCCCACTCAACTGTTTTGTGGATTTTTCACTTCTTTAGAATTCAAATGATAGGTGAATTCTTTCAACATTGGGCTCTATTCATCTCTCTTCTAATTCAAATAAGAGATTTGGTCCCTAGAAATTGGGGGTTCACTTTCTTCCAAATCCTGCTTCCAATTCTCCCCTTGATGTTTCCTTCCTCTGGATAAGTTTATTTGATGCTCATTCCAAGTTTAAATCCTTTGTTTGGAGGGTTGTCGTTAATGATGTGCCAAGTATATTAGGAATAATTTGTTGACAAATTCTTCCTGCACCCTAATATCTTCTTCCTGCACCCTAATATAAATTTTTAATTCCACAACTGACCCTATCCGGTTCATATAGGAAAAAAATAAGAACCGGGTGGCACCCCCATCCGGTTCACATTTCAAAAAAAATGACAACCGGATGGGGCTGCCATCCGGTTCTCATTTTCAAATCAAAATGAGAACCGGATGGAACCCATCCGGTTCTCATATATCAAATCGGAAAATTGTTCTGTTCGTTGTCGACAACGCCTAAACCCCAAATCAACTACTCTAATCAGCAATATCACTTACTAATTGCTAATAAACACCAAAAATTACTTACTTATTGTTTGTTTTAAGGATTAATCAAAGATTTGGAAACAGATGTTAAAATAAAACCCGGATGGGATGCCATCTGGTTTTCTTTTTTTTACGTTATGAACCGGATGGGTGTGCTGGGGTATTTATGAAATTAAAATATTTGTATTAGGGTGCAGGAAGCGTGTATTAGGGTGCAGGAAGAATTTGTCTAATTTGTTTGGTGTTTTTGATGAACATTGGGTTTGTCCATGGAAAGAAAAAATAGAGCCAATAAAAGGAAAGATTTAGAGAACTCGTGATCCTATTTGAAATAGTATAATTTTATCCAATGTGGTTGTTAGTCTTTAAACTAGGCCAATTGTACGAGATGGTGTATGGAGCATAAATATCCTCATCCGGAATAAACACTATCAAATTTTATCTAACAAATATATAAGCTGTACCACAATAATTGACATAGGTGATGTGGGACTTTCCAACACCCTCCTTTATAGATGTCTATTAGAAACGCACGTCTATCATAATGAGATTTTCCAAGCGAGTCTAATACGACGTTAGTTTTCATTTTAAAACCAATTGTAATTAAGTGAAGTTGCTAAATAGATATGTAGGCTGCACTCCAAGAATTGAGACAAACGATGTGACACTTCCCGACTAACACATGCTCAATACCCTCTTAAAGGATTTAAAGAAATTAAGTTTGTAGATAGACCATTTTAGGTCCAAGTCCTTTTTAATGGTTACACCTATTGTTTTGCTTGATCTTGCTCTACCTTGCATTGTTAGGATATTATGTATTTGATCAACCATCATTAGTGGGCCTTTTTTGTTCTTTTTTATACATGGGCAAACCATCATAGGGTTTTACCGAACCTTATTTTCCTATTTGCATTAATCCTACTTGAATTTGTTGTATATCCACTCATTCAACCCAGCATTCTTATTTTTGCAATGTTTAGCTTATGTGCTTGATGTCACTTGACTGCCCAAACTCATTACCATGAAGCATAGCTTGTTGTATGGCTGTGATAAGATTTACCTTTTGTAGTTTGAGAGACTTCTTTTAATCAATCACAAGTAACACGAAATACGTTCCTCCATTCGTCCACCCCACTTGAATTTTATGATTTACATGTCACCATTTCTCAAGTATTTTGATTATAGATTCAAGATGCCTAAGTTTTGTGACTTCTGGTTTGCTATAATCTCCAATTTTGACCTCAAATACGATGCTAGTGCGTGTTTGGCTAAACTAAGATTCCATATACACCATTTTACTTAAATGGAAATCATGAGGCTCGAAAGCTTTCCTGCACAACTCTAGTTTACCATTCAGAGCCATAGTTGTATTATCATTACTTAATCACTCACCCATGTTTAGTCGTTTAATACTTGGGTAAGTATCATGTAAGCTGTTTGTTATCATCTCATCTTTAACTTGTCTATTTTAGTTTTGTTTTGTTGAACCTTTTTGTCCCCTCAATATTTTATGATCAATATGTTTATTTATAGCTGTCACTCTGACAACCACATATTTTTGCAAATAATGCCATTGAATATTCTGTTTTTGTGCATTGAAGGTTCTCACCTTCGGGTGGCATCTTGCTTGCTGTTGCCTGCCATTCAGCTAGTTGTTGGAATTAGCCATCCTTCTTGGGCATCACTACCTTTTTTCATTGGTAGTTGTGTTGGTCTGGTGGATTGGTCTCTGACAAGCAATTTTCTCGGGCTTTTCAGGTGATTTTTATCTGATTTTTTCTTTTTGCACTTTCATAATCTCTTTCGGGTATTTGATGCTTTCAGTGTCTTATGGGCTTATGTCTGTGCAATTGGTTCTACAGGTGGTGGAGGCTTCTTCAGTTGTATGCAAGTTTTAATATATTTCTGCTTTACATATATCAGCTTCCCATGGAACTTCCAAGTATGATTCATTGGATGGCTGATTTAATTGGTCTTTACAAAATATCTGCCAATTCTGAGTGGCCTCAAGTTTGTTCCGGAATTTCTCTTTTGTTTTACTATACAATGGTATGTATCTGTGTTATTATTTTATTTTTAATACTGAATATGATTGGAAAAGACTAGTTAAGCACATTCGGGCTTTCACATTTTATTATTTAGGTGAAGTAGGTCCACTTTCACATAAACCACTTATGATATATTTTATTCTTAATGTAGTAGAGCCTGAATGTAGAATGTACCAAACTTGACAATGTCTATGTTGTTGATTATTCCGTTGCTCCTTTTTCCACCTAATAGTGTTGTATTTCTTTTGCACATTGATAGGCTTATGATGACCTAAAGTTTTTTAGGTACCATTTCACCCGTTCTGTTTAACCAGTGTAAAATAATAATGGTGCTAACACAGTGAAGTTGTAGTATTTCTTGAGATGCATTAGCCCATTAGAAGTGGATTTTCATTTCATAATTTTGATATGTGTAAATTATAGTTGTGATTTTGGTGCTAAAGGGCTAGCTATGATTCGGTTATCATCAGTTGATTATATTTCATTCAGTGGCAAATGTAATCAGGTAAATGGGGGATTTATTGTCCTCAGGTTGAGGGAGGTTTAAGTACATAGTAGTAAGGGATGCAACATGGATGTGGTGACCCTTAAAATTCACATCAAGAACAAGTTAGATATGCCTTGAACTTGATACAACATATAGCAATAGATGGTAGCTTGCATTTAATAATTAGGTGAGGGGCAATTTGGGTGGTTCTGCACGTGAAGAAAGACAATGGGGACGATAGTGTTCATGGACTCTTTAAAATTAAGATCACATGTTTTTGTTATGAGTATGAGACCCACTTACAAAATTACAAGTGTGTTTTGATTACAAGTTTGGTTAAAAGTGGGGTTAGTGTAACTTGATGTATAGCAGTCAATATTGGTTGGAGTGGCCACTACAGTGGTGGAACAGAGTGAAGTAATGGTGTGCTACTGTGCAAAGATTGTTGCATCTACGAGCTTGGGATGGAGGACTGACCTTAATCAATGCTGTCAAATTTTTGGATCCTAAGTGGATTGGAAAGGGGATAAAAAATCGTAACTTGATTTGTAAGAGTTATGAATATATGAGAATAAATCATAAATGTTAAGATTCAATACATAACACAACTAAAAATAGGTTTGCATGTCATAAAATTACTCATAATAACTAATTCATAATTATTTAATCAAACAAACTATCTAGGAAATCATTCATATTAAAATTAGGGTAATCATCCTCCTCCACATGGTCTTCATCTTCATTAATATCATCTCCTCCACCTTAGTATTATCAGTAATTGGAGGAACCTTCATATCATCTATAGGTGCAACACCACTGTCATCTTTCCTACTTCAACTATGTCTTCATTTGAAGTATTTAAATATGAATTTGCTTCATATGTTCTCATATTTGTATTGATAGAATTTTGATACAATGAGTAGAGGGAAAAATAAAGATCAAAACTGGAGTCGTAGGTCTTGAGATAGATACAACTCATAGGTACATCATATAGCAGTTTTCCAATACAACTACTTTCTAACGATATTTAATACCTATTCTAATACCTTTCACCCACCACCCCTGTACTCCTTGAGTATTTGTACTTGTTTTGTTCATAATCTCACTCCCGATCTTAAAAAAAATTTTCACCTTGATCTCACAAATGGATCTTTCTCGGCTGCTTTAGGCTCTAAAAACATTACAAAGTTTTTCTCCCTATCTTCACCACTATTTGATCTCTTCTGATATCACATTCTATGAATCTGTTCCTTTTCATTTTGATCACTGCATAGTTGTCTTTTACTCCTCTAGCCCCTCCTCCTCCTCGTCCATAGAATTATCAATCAAAGTACAAATACTTCAAGTTGCAAACTGAAGAATATACTTTTTGAACTTTACCCCATAAACCCACCATATTCGTTTAAAATGCCATTAAAAATAATTTAATCAATCAAATTGTAAAAAATAAAAGAAATGAAACGTATGTAAAATTGAAATTGTTTGAAATATGGGGACTAAAATTGTAGAAAAAAAACAAACAAACAAGGGAACTAAAATCACAGATGAAAACTTAAAAGGGGACCATAATTACAACTTAGCATATCTATTTTATACAAAATGTAATGATATAGACGGTAAAGTTCGTTTTCCCTTATTATTTGTGTTCACTGATTCACTTTACTCTTTCTTTGACTAACATTCTTTCTTGTGGTGCAGCTGTCTTTTATTAAATCTGATTTGGAGGAGATGGGTTTTATTATTTCCAGAACAGACTGTAGCCTGACTGAGCAACTGCTTCCCTCTAAGCATTCATTTTTCATTCGTGAGTCAAGGTAATAAAAAAGAAATATACTTTTGTAATTTGCTTTACGTGATATCTTTTCAAGGATATGTTTTAGCACCCGTAAATGATGAGTGTAGATTACATGAAGGAAAATTTCCATTCCATTTTTTGCAAAGTGAATAGAATGGTAGAGATTAGAGTATAATAAGTTGTTCCCATCTTGTATCCCCAACATTGGAGTTTGGGGAAGGAAAAGTAAATGTTAGATGAAATGAAATGGTATAGATTTTATTAGGTTTCCTTTCATTCCATCCTACACTTAATACACTCCAAACTGTACCACTAAGGCCATTCCATATGTTTTCATCAATTCCATATGTTTCATTCCATCCTACACTTAATGTGTCAATTTTGCTTATTTTAATTGAATAATATTACTGTTTTACATTTACATCTCACTTGCTGTTTCCATATTCTTTTTTGGGAATGTGGATTTTGGCTTTAAATTTTGCTGAGTGGCTTTATTAAATGTGCAGATCTGGTGTGAGACATACAAATGTTTTACTCAGAGGAGCTGTTTTTCGAACTTTCAGTATCAACTTTTTCACGTATGGTTTCCCGGTATATATTCTTAAAACATGTTATAATCTGCTTTCTGCTATCAATTATGAATGATCTTAGAGTTGTGACTCTCTTTATTATAGTCTTTCCTCCATCGGTGTACTTTTATAGCCTATTTTAAGTTAACTTTTAGCAGAAAATTGCATTCATATATCTGTGTGTGCATGCTTTATGTTAGGTAAATGATCTTGTTTAGGATTGGGGATGACAATTGGTAGGATCTAGGCTTACCGACACATGGGTAACAATGTTAATCCCCATTCTTGTGCCCTATAGGTGCCTAGATCACCACACTTCCTCTTTACTTGAATTTTAGTTAATTGAAATATGATTTCCCTCAATCCCTTATTCATGAACTAATAAAACATAAGTGCCATTATAAAATAAAGAGCATTCATTAAAAATACACCAAACAAGACAGAATATTACATACAAAATCATTCTTCTAGAGTTAAACGAAACACAATAAGATGTCAAATGACATTTTTTTTTTTTTTCTTTTGCATATATTTATTAGGAGTGGTAAGCAATCCATTTATCCATCATCCATCCTCTCCGCTATGTTAAAATTCTAAAGGTTCTAAAGAAAAGATAAACTGATATAGAAAAATAAATTAATCTGTTATGCTCTATTTACTGAACCATAGAAGAGTACGAAGGTATTTATAGAAAATAAGATTGTATAGATTCAATGTATCTAGAGTCTAACCAACTAACATCAACTACTGACAGTTACAACCAATAAAAATATAACTTACTGTCTAAGAAATACAAATGGCAAACATACAAAGAATGTTACCCACAACTTTAAAGACTGTATTCTGACATACCCACTCAAGCTGAAGGTGACGTTCTGGAAGTGACTTTCTGTTTGTCTCTGAAAAACTGGAAGCGTGTAGGAGAAAGAGATTTGGTGAGGACATTGACATATTGTTGATCAGAAGGTATATGCAGAACTTTTAGAGTGTTGTTAATGACTCTCTCTCGAAGGAAGACAATCCAGCTCCGTATGCTTGGTTAGAGCATGAAGAATGGAATTATGAGAGAGAGCAATCGGACTCATGTTGTCACAACATATAATAGGAACCATGTTAGTAATTATTGTATGATGCACGAGTTGTATCGTAAAATACACTATTTGTATCGCACAGTACAATACAATTCTCTACCCATGTGATATAAATCGTTGCAACACTCGTTTTTGCTCCTAAATTGGTCTTGTATTGTTTAAATTGCTTTTAGAATTGCATGAATCACGATTTTTGGTCTGATTTAGTGTACTGAATTGTGGTTGGAATTGTGCCCGGGTCACACTCTGAACCGGGTCGGGTCATGTGACCTGGTTCGAAAACCCCCTAAATCTGTGTTTTTTTTATGCAAATCTGACCAAGAAGAGAGGCAAAATGGTCGTTCATTTCCTTCCAACCATGTCCACTCATTATTTTGCGTTTTCCTCCTAGACTCTCAAATATAAATCTCTGTCTTTTCCTCATGTCTACTTAATGAACTATAAATGCTGGTAATGTTCCCTTCTACTCCTGAACAACATGTGTTGCTGCAGTGCTGCTCCCTTCCCTTGCTACTGCCGAATGGGTTTGCTGTTAGACTATTGCTTTATAAAAATTGGTAAATAAAAAAGGGAGTATGATATTACTTGGAACTATTTTGAAAGTCTTCCTACAAATAGACTACAATTAAAATGTAAATTTTGTATCTTTTCATGTTTATGCCTTACATTTAAGTATACATTGCACTTTTTTTAATGTTTATGATTCACAATACAAAATGATAGGAACTGAAATTGGCACTTTTAACTCTCTAAGTACTGTTTGAATCCATAAAACTTCAGTAGTAATAGCTGCCGGACTGCAGTATGCGACAATAAACTGTTTCTTACATGATATGAGGTTCAGACCAGAAAAGATACATTACCCTGAAGTAGAACGTCTGTCATCTGGATCTGAGGTCCAATCTGCATTTGAAAAGGCAGTTCGTTGTAAAGGGAAGGTTGGTGAAGCAGGTTGTATCTACAGATCATGAAGCATAACTCCTTAAAGATATAGTAGGATATCCTTAAAGATACTTATTTATAGTACCATATGGATTCTCTCAATGTGAATCCACTTACATGCAATGGCCTATCTGTTTGGAGGTAAAGGAACAAGAGTCAAAATTTTGTTATTCATCAGTAAATCAATCATATTCGGACTGCTCTGCAGCATGCCATTCAAGAACTTTGAGAACTTCCTTTGCAGTTCAAGGCTCTCCTTGAGTGATGAGAGCAATGGGCGAGGGTCTATGACCTTCTAATTGAACTTTAAGTCTTGTAAGCATGGAATGGACATTATAAGGTGAACTAAGTACAGGTGTAGTGGCCAAGGTGCTAGGTTATGATTTTAAAAGACTCCCGATTTCAAGTTTGATGCCAAATTGTTTACTCCATAGTTATGTTTTTGCTAGGATGAATCACAACTAACAATAATAGAAGAACCATGAATAGCCTCATTTTAAAAAATTGTTACAATAGTTTTTTTTTTTTTTAATTATGCGATTGACATCTATAATTTATTCAGTTATAGGATTATAAAAGTTATATTAGTTAGTAAATACTTTGTATAAATTATAATTTTTTTAATTAAAATAAAATATTTAATAAATAAATGTATCATCTTAACTTTTAATAGGTTTTTCACAGAACAATTCATATTTGGGAGACGAAATATACAATAATATTGTTTTATATATACTTGTAATTTATCATCTTAAGCAAGTATATCATAATTAATTCATCCAATGGATAATACTTTAGGAAACTAAATGTACAATTGATAAATGTAATAATATTATATATAAAATAATTTTATTGATTGTGGAGATCCCACATTAACTAGAGATGTGACCAAATTATAGTATATAGGTAAGTGCAAACCTTGTCTTGCAAATCAATTTTGTGATGTTGAGTTAAGACTAGAACCCATACGTTCTAACATGGGATTAGATTCTATCCTAACAAGGTTTGTTAGATCTATCGTGCAACCCACAAATCTCTAGTCCTACACTCAAAATGTCCAGTCCTTTGCATGAAGGAGTGTGTTGGAACATTGACTAGATATGTATGACCAAATTATAGTATGTAAGTAGGTACACACCTCACTTTGCTAGCTAGTTTTGTGAGGTTGAGTTAGGACTAAATCTCACACTCTCTATGATCTATTAACTAAATAAGGTAAATGACTTAGTAGCTTTTGGGTTCTTGAATAAGAAAACAAGTGTTGCTATCCTACCTCTTAAAATGTTGGCCATTTTATCACTCTAATTTCAAACTTTTGCACATTTTACTAACTTAATTTCAAAACTTTGCACTTCTTTTTACCTTTGATTGCATATTGGTACACCATTGCCCCATTAACATCAAATTTCACATCTATGAAGTTGTCATGTTACTAGTTTCTAACGGAAATTGATGGTAAAATAACGATAATGGACAATTGAGTGGTAAAATGTGCAATTAAACTTATGTTATAAAAGTTTATATAACTTTAATTTTGAAGTACAATGGAATATTGAAAATCTGTGATTAGACTTCCAATCCAAGTATATATTTTGAGATAAAATTATCAAACAAGAAGTTATTGTTTACTGTAATATTTGGTGTAACATATATTAGTGTCATTTGATCCTCTTTATTTTAATGTGTGTCTATATATGTATGATTAGAAACTTTCCCTCGAAGAATATTTGGATAAAATTATCCAATAAGAGGTTATTGCTTAGTGTCATAGTAGTTGTAACTTATAACAGAGTCATTTGATACTACATCTCTATGTGTGTATATCCATCTATAGAGAGCGACACACTGTTGTGGAAGCACAAGAGGAACAAATCTCGACCATATAACTAAAATGGATGGTTAAGATTATAACTAATTGAAACGATTGTGACCATTTATGTATTGGATGACCAAGATTAACTCCTTTTTCCTCTCACATTCATTAGATATTGCACATACATTAGGTAAATCGATGTGGGTACTATAGTACTCATTGTACGTGTCCAATGGGTATAGGACTCGTGATCTCTATTGATGCATTTGCAGCTACTTATTTCTAGTTTCATATGCATTCAGTTTACTTAATACCAAATGATTTGTTTATTGATTTCCTAGATTAATTTTATTTTGCAGGTCTCCTTGTTTGCCCTTTCCTTTTGGAGCTTCCATTTTGCAAGCTTGTGTGCATTTGGGCTACTTGCTTATGTCGGATACATTGTTTATGCCTTTCCTTCCTTATTTCGTCTGCACAGATTGAATGGACTGCTTCTTGTCTTCATTCTCTTGTGGGCTGTTAGCACCTATATATTTAATGTGGCATTCACATTTCTGAACTGGAAACTTGGACGGGTAATCTTTTAGGGTGACAAATTTACAAGTGAATGTAGATTTAACTTTTTGTAAATGTTTTCTTACATATTTGCAGGACATGAAAATTTGGGAGATGGTAGGACTATGGCACTATCCAATACCTGGATTTTTTTTGCTTGCACAATTTTGTCTTGGAATTTTGGTTGCATTAGGTAATCTTGTGAACAATTCAGTTTTCCTCTACTTGTCTGATGAGGGTGGGCAATCCTCAAATGACTGTTCGTCAGTAAAAGGTAATCAATTACAATCTTGTCATACCTGTTACGCGGAAATTTATTAAACCTCTTTAATTGTGAGTTATGTACAGCCACATACAGTTGTACCCTTTTTACTGGTGACTATATGCCTGTATAGTGGAGGATGTGTGTGTATATGTATGTATTCATGTTCATTTTATGTTTTCAAATTTAACTCCTCTGATAATCATTTGGGATGCCAACTTTTGCCTATAATAAATTTTTAAAAAATTATTATTCTAATTGAATCATAATCCATTTATAAACCTAATGCGCTGAGTTCAATTCACTTAAGTAATTCATCTTAGAAACTTAAGTTCCCATCAGTTTCAAGTCTATTATTGTTGTTGTTATTTCATACTGTTGAATTTGGGTTAAGTCTAAATCTACCCCAAAAGCTAGCTCATTGGGTTGTCAATATTAGATCTATGATAGACTATGATACCAGAGCCAATTCAACCCCAAAAGTTAACTCATAAGGTGAGGATTGCTTAAGCTGTTATAAGCTTTACTTTGGTCATATCTATAGCCATCTGGGTTCTCGGACATTTTTTTTATCAATGCTTGTGCATCAGATACTCTTGAGTTCAATCCCAACTGGTTCAAACTCTTCGCACAAAGGCATGCATGCACTTATGTATGGGGGTATAAACCCTGATAATTGTTGGCTGAACAACAAATGGAAACCAAGTAACTAATCATATCCAAAAGCTTGTTTTAGCAAAACGAACTTTTCCTCCATATCAGTTGTTGTATATGTATTAAATTTAATATTCTTGTTTCTATCATTATTAACTTCAGATTTATCTGGCTTCACTATATTACTATGAGTGACTTGCATAAATTCTTTTTCTATTTATTTTATTTTTCATCCAAAGAACAATTTTTCTGACTATATTTGATTTTTCTCGTGTCATGTCATCCCATCTTTCTTGTCTACAGTGGAGGGAGAGACTAAGGTATTGATTGTGGCAACAATAGCATGGGGATTGCGGAAATGCTCTCGCGCTATCATGCTGGCATTGATCTTTCTCATTGCTATGAAGCCTGGTTTCATCCATGCTGTATATAGTATGTGTATTCAAATCCTTTATGTTCATTTTGCATGGAATCCATTTAAATGATCCGTGGTCATGTACCTCGTTTCTTGTAAGCCATTAATTGAGTTGTAGAATTCAGTTTATTGTGTGACCATATCCTATGCTAGTTTATTGATTAGCTTCTCTTCTGTCTTTTCTTCAGTGATATTCTTTCTTATGTACCTTTTGAGTCACAATGTCAGTGGAAAGATAAGACAGGCTCTGATTCTCCTATGCGAGATTCATTTTTCACTGTTGTATGTTCTTCGAATTAATTTGATCTCAGCTGCACTGGAGAAAAAGGGCTCTTTAAGCAGGGAAGTTGTAATGCAATTGGGTATGTAGTGCATTTTAATTTGTTCATAGTTTTGAATTATATCAATTCCATTACATCAGTATGCTTTCCCACTTATTAATTGATAAGGAAAAGGGAGATTCACAGCATGTTCTATGAAATTGTTGCAGGTCTCCGTGAAGAAGATAGTGCCTGGGATTTCTTGGAAGTAGCTTTACTTGCTTGCTTCTGTGCAATTCATAACTATGGTTTTGAGATGTTATTTTCATTTTCAGCAATCATACAGCATGCCCCTAGCCCTCCTATTGGATTTGGCATCTTGAAAGCTGGTCTTAACAAATCCGTTCTATTGTCTGTATATTCTTCCTCCTCTGTGAGAAACAGTGACGAAAGTTTCTCTCATGGTACATTTCAAAAACATTTATAGTGCTTCTATTCTGAGTTACATTTTACATTTTATAGTCACAGTGTGTAATTAGTTGTGTTACTTCATGGGGGTTGCTATACTATTTATCTTGAGTATTATATCCAGAAATGAATATAAGAAAATTGTTAAGCATATAAGTGACATCAGTTGTTCTCTAGGACTCACATGCTGCCTCAAGGCTCTGCTTGACGATGAAAATGTTTTGATGAGTAAACTCTGGTTAGGATGCTTTAAATGCAAAACTTATATACTCCTACTATTTGTTGAAAACTAAGTCTTTGTACTGCAATTACTTTTGCAGCTGCTGTCTTATTTATTGTGAATCATGTTTTTCTATCATAATTTCTTTTTACAGAAAGAAGAGTAGCATCATACCTGAGTACAATTGGGCAGAAGTTCCTATCTTTATACCGATCATGTGGTACTTATATTGCGTTTCTCACTATTCTTCTCACTGTATACATGGTGAGACCTAATTACATATCATTTGGTTATGTATTACTTCTCCTTCTTTGGATTATTGGAAGACAACTTGTTGAGAGAACAGAAAGACAGCTTTGGCTTCCATTGAAAGTGTACTCAATTTTGGTGTTTATTTTCATTTATAGCTTGAGCAGCTTCTCAAGCCTGGAGATGTGGTTGTCCAAATTAATAGATCTCTACTTTTATTTGGGATATGACTCAAAAGCATCTTCTTTTGACAATGTTTGGGAATCTATGGCAGTCTTAATTGTTATGCAACTTTATAGTTATGAGAGGAGGAAGAACAAGCAGAGCAGGCCGGATCACTTGGATCAGTTAGAACCAGGGGCAGTTGGGTTTATCAGGCGATTTATTATCTGGCACAGCCAGAAGATCTTGTTTATTGCTCTGTTTTATGCATCTTTAAGCTCAATTAGTGCATTTGGTTTCTTGTATCTGGTTGGCCTCGTCTTCTGCTCCATTTTACCAAAAGTTTCTACTATACCCTCCAAATCATTCTTAGCTTACACAGGTTTTCTGGTGACAGCTGAATATCTTTTTCAGTTATTGGGCAAGCAGGCTAAAATGTTTCCAGGGCAGAAATATTCTGATATATCTCTCTTTTTGGGGTTCCATGTATTCCAGCCTGGCTTTTGGGGTCTAGAATCTGGGTTGAGGGGAAAAGTGCTAGTGATTGTGGCTTGTACTCTTCAATACAATGTCTTCCGTTGGCTGGAGAGGATGCCAAATGAAGTTCTTAGCAAAGGAAAATGGGAAGAACCTTGTCCTTTGTTTGTTCCCACAGAAGATGCATTCGTTAATGATGCTATGTGCAATGAGGAAAGTAAAGGATCATATAATTCACATCCTCCATCTGCAGTAAAAGAAAGTGTGTCAGGCAATTCACTGCAAGTTATTACCTCTGGTCTTTCCCAAGCGCCTGATACTCCATCCTCTAAAACAGGAGGTTCTGACAGTAACAGTAAAAAATATTCATTTGGGTTTATTTGGGGAAGTTCCAAGGAGAGTCACAAGTGGAACAAGAAACGGATTATTACTTTAAGAAAGGAGCGATTTGAGACACAGAAGACTGTCTTAAAAATATATTTGAAATTTTGGATGGAGAATATGTTTAATTTATTTGGACTTGAGATAAACATGATATCATTACTCCTGGTAAGCTTTGCCTTGTTGAATGCATTATCCATGCTGTATATTGCACTGCTTGCTGCTTGTATTCTTCTGAATCGGCAAATTATACGCAAAGTCTGGCCTATATTTGTCTTTTTATTTGCTTCCATTCTCATCCTGGAATACATAGTAATCTGGAAGGATATGAAACCTTTGCATTCTCATGCTTCAAATAAGATTCGTTGCCGTGACTGCTGGAAAATTTCTACTCTGCATTTCCATTATTGCGAAAAGTGTTGGTTCGGTAGGGCTCTCTTATCCTTCTCTGAGTTTCACTTTCTATGGAAGAAGTCCATGATCATTCTGTTAATATTTAGTTCTAAAATTTTAAGTGTGTGAAGGCATTAGACAGTTTTCTTTTAGCCTATATATTTGGCTAATTGGTTGTTTTCTTTTATTTAGATACTTGAGATATCTAGTCATTTTCTTCCTATGTGAAGCATCTCGCTCTGTGGGTACAGATTGAAACTAGTGATTAGGGTCATCGGTTCTTAAAATTCCCAAGGGCTTCCCACCACTGTATTTAATATGCATCTATTATTTTAAGATAATGCTAGATTTGGTTTTAAATAATTTGAAGTATTTAACATAATGTCCTTAACCAGAGTCCTTAAGCCAACTGATTACCGAGACCCATTTTTTAATGAGATGTGGTACACATAAAATAATGTATACAATATTTTTCTATTTATCTCTCTCCATCATTATGACATTTAATAAATTATGAAAAAACTGTTCTATGAATTGTTATATTATAGAAATACAATTTCTCTTATTTAATATATTTTTTTGCACTTTGAAACCTTCAATAACCTGTTCATTTTACTGTCTTTTCTGTTGTAGGACTTACTGTTGACGACCCCAGGATGTTGATTAGCTACTTTGTGGTATTCATGCTGGCTTGCTTCAAACTTCGTGCAGATCGCTTGCCTAGCTTTTCAGGATCATCAACATATCGTCAGATTATGTCCCAGCGTAGGAACACATTTGTTTGGCGAGATCTATCTTTTGAAACTAAAAGCATGTGGACCTTTGTTGACTATTTGAGGCTTTACTGTTATTGCCATCTTCTTGACCTTGTGCTGATATTAGTATTGATTACTGGAACACTTGAGTACGACATTTTGCATCTTGGTTATCTTGCCTTTGCTCTGGTATTCTTTCGCATGAGATTTGAAATACTGAAGAAGAAAAACAGAATATTCAAGTTCTTGCGCATATACAACTTCACTGTTATTATTATTTCTCTTGCTTATCAGTCTCCTTTTATTGGGGGACCAAGTGCTGGGAAGTGTGAGACAGTGAATAACATTTATGAAATGATTGGATTTTATAAATATGATTATGGTTTTCGGATAACAGCCAGATCTGCAATTGTAGAGATTATCATTTTTGTGCTTGTATCACTTCAGTCATATATGTTTTCCTCGCAAGAGTTTGATTATGTATGTCGCTACCTGGAAGCAGAGCAAATTGGGGCTATTGTGCGTGAGCAAGAGAAAAAGGCTGCATGGAAAACTGCACAATTACAACAAAATCGTGAAAGTGAAGAGAATAAACGACGACGTAATTTACAGGTGGAGAAGATGAAATCTGAAATGCTTAATTTGCAAATACAACTCCATAGCATGAATGGATCAACTAATTGTATTGATGGATTTTCTCACAATAGTGAAGGTTTGAGAAGAAGAAGGAGTGTTTCTCTCACATCAAATAATGACATTGGAATCTCTGATAAAGAAGACCAAGTTCTTGGGAGACTAGATTCTGCAATAAGAGAGGATTCTGTTCATCCTGGTGAACTGCAGGAACCATCTGCTTGTACAAATGTAGAAACTCCATTGATGGAGGAGTACATGAAGCTGGATTCTCCTATTTGTGAAATTACAGAAATAGATATTGATACTGCTTCTAGTGATTCAGGAAAAAAGGAAATAGCTAAAGGGCAACCAAAAGAGAACCCTCTCAAGTCTGCTGTACAATTAATAGGTGATGGTGTTTCCCAGGTACAGTTCATTGGGAATCAAGCAGTCAATAACCTAGTGACATTTCTGAATATTTCACAAGAAGATTCTGATTCAAATGAGCGCACAAACATTGAGGATAGGATCTACGACGAGATGGAGAGTCAGAAAACTCGGCACATTTATATGGACCGTTCTTCATCTATGCAATCTGATAAGAGTTCTGATGCTGCAAGTCTGCAGTTGGGAAGGATCTTTCGTTATATATGGAACCAGATGCGTTCCAATAATGATGTTGTATGTTACTGTTCCTTTGTTCTTGTGTTCTTATGGAATTTCAGTTTGCTATCAATGGTGTATATAGGGGCTCTCTTTTTGTATGCTTTATGTGTACATACTGGTCCAAGTTACATCTTCTGGATTATCATGCTGATCTATACAGAACTTTATATTTTACTTCAGTATCTGTACCAAATTATCATCCAGCATTGTGGGTTGAGTATTGATCCTTACCTGTTACGAGAATTAGGTTTTCCAACACACAAAATCACTTCTTCATTTGTCGTCAGTTCGTTACCTCTCTTTCTTGTGTATTTATTTACCCTCATTCAAAGCTCCATTACACCAAAAGATGATGAATGGATGTCTTCCACTGACTTCAAGTATAAGAGGAACGATCTTCATGCAAAAGATGATCCCACTAGTTATAACTGGCAAGATAGAGCATGGGATCTGCTAAATCAGATTATCAACATGGTAAAATTGGTTATCAGAAGCTTTTTTAGGTACTGGAAATCACTCACACAAGGAGCCGAATCCCCTCCTTACTTTGTTCAGGTTTCTCTGGATGTCAACTTCTGGCCAGAGGATGGGATTCAACCACAGAGAATTGAATCTGGAATTAATCAGGTGCTCAGAATTGTTCATGCTGAAAACTGCAAGGAAAAGAATCCAAATCTTTGCTCTTTTGCTAGCAGGGTTAATGTTCAAAGCATTGAAAGAAGTCTAGAGAAACCCAATGTTGCCTTGGTTGTTTTCGAAGTTGTTTATGCTTCACCAGTAACTGACAGCTCTTCCACAGAATGGAACAAGTCTTTAACTCCAGCAGCTGATGTTGCCAAGGAAATCCTCAAAGCTCAGCGTACTGGTTTGGTGGAAGAAGTGGGATTCCCTTACCGTATTCTTTCTGTAATTGGAGGAGGCAAGAGAGAAATTGATCTGTATGCTTACATATTTTGTGCAGATCTGATTGTATTCTTTCTTGTTGCCATCTTCTATCAGTCTGTCATAAAAAATAAGAGTGAGTTTCTCGATGTATATCAGCTTGAAGACCAGTTTCCCAAAGAATATGTCTTTATGTTGATGGTATGTCTGTACTTTTTATTTTTAATTATCCTTCCATTATTTAAACAGGGCAGGAAGAGTTTTTCCGTAGTATATTAATAAACCACGGTCTTGTTTGCATCAACTTCTGTACAATGGTATTGTGATATGGAAGACAGAAAATAGAAAGAAAGGAAAATATAGATAACTGTGTTTTCCTTTGTTTGGTTGAAGAGAAAACACAGAAAAAAGAAGGGAAAGTTTACTTCTAGGAACAGAAATTCCAATTTCATTTTTGTCCTTCTGTACCATATCTCTCTCATTCTAAATACAGGGCAAGTGTTATAGTTATTTATCTCTGTATTTTCACATTTGATCTACTTATAGTCTGTTAAATTTCATCTTAGAAACCCATTGGCAATAAGTGATGTTTCCCGACAAATATACAAGCAACACCAAAAGAAATGAGACAGGTGTTGTGGAACTTCCCAATACTCCTTTCCACATATGTCTGCTAGAATACGCAATTTACCAAGATGGGTTATATAGACTTGATACCATGTTAGATTTCATCTTAAAACTAATTGACATTGAAAGAAGTTTCCAAACAAACATATAAGCAACACCTCAATAATTGAGGCAGGTCATGTGACACTTTTCAAAATATTCTACTTGTTTTGGTTAGTCAGTTATAGCTGACACCTATCAATGATTATCCTTTGACCTATATATAGGACTTCTGTAATAGAGGATTGTCACCTTCGTATAAGCACAGTTTATATCAATAACTCTACAATAAGCACTTATAAGAGAATACAGTAAGATACACCGAATTAACTTTTTCCGTAAGTTAACGTCATGCACTTCAGCTTTTACAGAATGTCTCATCTACTCCAAAGATTGGGGTGAATAGGTTGATGCTAACTTGTGAGAGTTTTTTAGTTCATCTTATGCATGTTAGACATCTAATATAAATCATTCATATACTACTTTACTTACTAGCTTAAACTTCTGTGATTGTCGATTCATGATATTTATAATGCCAATAAGTTGCCCAGAACCTTTGAAAAATGTTTCTTTTGATTTTCCAGATGGAAGGATTAAAATTAGTAGCACTTTGAGAGAGAATGACTATAATTCATCATTGCCATGTTTAAAAAACACTGTTTCTTTGTTACATATGTTAGAATGACGGGATGATTTATTGCATGCTTGATTAGAGTTTCCATGAATAGACTCCTAATAAGAGTTAATGCTCGTGTTCAGGCTATCTTCTTCTTGATTGTGCTTGATCGAATAATATACCTCTGCTCATTTGCCACGGGGAAAGTGGTTTTCTATATTTTCAACCTCATTCTCTTCACATATTCAGTCACAGAGTATGCTTGGCAATTGGAGCCATCCCAACAGCGTACAGCTCAGTTTGCTCTTCGTGCTATATTTCTTGCAAAGGCTCTTTCTCTAGGACTGCAGGCTGTACAAATTCAATACGGCATTCCTCACAAGAGCACTCTGTATAGGCAATTTTTGACCAGTGAAGTTTCAAGAATCAATTATTTAGGGTATAGACTTTATCGGGCACTGCCATTCCTTTATGAATTACGATGTGTTCTTGACTGGTCATGCACAACTACATCCCTGACCATGTATGACTGGCTAAAGGTAGGTGTAAACATTTATTTATTATTTATAAAATCACAATCTTCATCCAAAAAGTTAAATTTGCCCCATTAAATACTCTTTTTGGTAACAGCTTCATAAACTATCATTTATATTAATTTATCTTTGGTACTACCCTATTATTGTGAATACCGTTCTCCAATGAAAAGTCTATTACTTTTAGTGCATATTAAGTGAAGTTCCTTGGTCACTGATCATTCAATCTGAAAATGGCAGCTGCTTGAGAATTTCATGAGATGGCAATAGTTATCACCATATATGTTTTGTAATACCAACCTATTCCAAACGGAAGGACAAAAAGAAAAACGACAAATGGTGGTTGATCAAAATTTCATGTCTTTGTAATAAAATGGCAATACTTTGTTGAGTATATAATCTGTATTGTTTATTTGGAAAAGGAATATAATTTGAGATTATGTATTTTAGGATATTAGTGAGCCATATGTTCGATTGAAGTTTGGTGTTAGCAACACTTTTTATATTAACTTTCTTTGTATTGCGACTAATTTGGAAAAGCTCATAAGTCTAATTTCATGGTTTTTTTTTTGGCTTCCAATTTTCATGGAAACTAACATCTTTCCCCCGTTTTAATAGCTGGAGGACATAAATGCTAGTTTGTACCTTGTCAAATGTGATTCAGTTTTGAATAGAGCTACACACAAACAGGGGGAGAAGCAAACAAAAATGACCAAATGCTGTAACGGGATATGCCTTTTCTTTGTTTTGATCTGTGTTATATGGGCTCCGATGTTGGTAAGTAATAGACTAAACGTAAATATCCAGAATCATATCTTAGATTGTTTCTAGGATTAGTTAATCAATTTCATGTTTATCTCTTGGATTGGTTACTATATTTTACTAAGTGGAATTCTCTAAGTTAATTATAAATTGACTACTAAACTTACAACGGAAGCAATATTTAATGTTGTGTGAACTAGATTAATTTTTTAACCAGACACTTATTTATCTCCTTATCCTCTGCTGTACTATCATTTGCATTGCCCAGTTTAAGGTTTGAATCTATGTGGTTACTTACAATTTTACAAACTGTCTTTCTGTCTCTTGGAGCAACAAATTTGTAACATATCTCAGTTGAGATGTGAAGATACCTTTCTTGGGTTGATTCACTTCAATTCCTAGAGAATACTTGCCTCTCAAGAGTTCTAATCTCAGACTCCATGATTCGAGTTTGGCATAGGACTTGTTCCTTCCAATCATCACCTGTTACAATATTCATTCACATACTAATACTAGATTTAGAGAGAAAAGTATAGATGAAGTTTCCGATCTACCATTGTAAACGGAAAAACACACTGAAAGTAGTGATACAGAAGTAATTTATATGAAGGGTTACAGTCCCTAAGCTCTAACTGACCTACTAACTCCAGCTGTACAATGAGTGAAGTGAAAAGAAAATAGAGTTAAACAATACTCTAATAACCCTTGCAAGCTCATAAAGGGTGAGGGAGGACTGTGTGAATATCACTTTGATCTTGGGAATGAAATCGCAGAACCTTGAGGGAGATGAGGCTTTGGAGAGAGCGCATTGATCAAGGGCAGGACCACTTGAAGCGTTTTGGCAACAACTTTTCTCTTAAAACAAGAGGTCAACCTCCATGTGCTTGGTTGTAGTGTGAGAACTAGGTTATGGGAGACAGCAACAGTGCTCTTGTCACAGAATGGTAGCGACAGTGTGGGAGACCTGAAGTTCAAAAGGAAAAGTTTCGATCCAGGTGACATCTGCACTGGCTTAAGCCAAGCTTCGATGCTCAGCTTCAATATTGGAGCAACCAACAGCAGTTTGATCCGTAGACCACCAGGACCAAATTAGGTCCTAGGAACAGTGGCAGCAGAAGTGGATCTTTGGTCCAGGTCTGATGCTAGAGGGTGCATATCTTTTATTAAGAATAACCAAGTACATCAGAAAAAATCGTCCATGAAAGTAACAAACTAAAATACCCAAAGTTGATCGACACGACTAGGATCCCAAATATCTAAATGAACCAAGTCAAAAGGGAAGTATACACTTTTATTAACCTGAAGACCATATGTATGATGAGGGTGTTTCCTAACTAACAATCGCATTGAAAAGATGAATGGTAAGAAAAACTCGGAACCATAAGATGCATTTTGGTAATACTAGGATGACGCATGCATTGATGATCAAGGGCTTGAGATGCAATGGAGATACCAGCAACTAATTGTGACATAGTAGAATTCTCAAGACCCATGTCCAGCTCCAATCATCTGTTCATTGTGTCAATCCTGAACAAGAATAGAATTATTAACCAAAAATGGAGTAATTTTGGTTGTGAGTGAGTTTACTAATGGACATTAAATTAAAAGGACACCCAAGAGAATAAAGCGAAGAATCTAAGGTAAGATTAGGAGAGGGTCGTGTTTGGCCAATGCCAAGAACTTTTAAGAGTCATGCCACGATAATAGAGGGTAAAGAATCCAAATAAGATAGGTGAGAGAAAAGGGACTTTTTACCAGACATATGATAAGAGGCATCGAAGTCAAGAATCAAAGGTCCAAGCAAGGAGCTCTGAGAAACAAAGGTTACAAGATTACTAGACTGAGCAATGTTGATGACGAGTTGTGTATGTTGCATGTTTGCCTTGTACTGAAGATACTCATTGTAATCGTAACCTCATCAGATGGTCCTAAAGTTATCTTGCCTTTGTATGCCAATTTCCCTCAATGACCACATCATTGACAATAGTTGCAACGAGGACGTTGACCATGATTTCCACTCCGTCCACCTTGATTGGTAGAGTGTGAAAAGGTAGATGAATTTGTTGAAAGTTCAGGAGATTGCCCAAACATATTCGTGGGTAATCCGATAACGGCCCGATAGACCATTAAACCTCACTAGGATGGGATCTGGGTTTGTCTTAAGATGTGAGTTAAAGCCTAACTCATCCTTACGAAATAAGATTATTACAGGATTGAAGAAGCATTCACATAAAGGATATAAATGTTTCTCTCCGTCTCTTAACCGTTATTTCATTTCAGCAGATGTCACCTTCACTTATTCTAGTATGTCCAATAGTCCAACATTGTTCAAGAGTCGATGTCAAAAACAGTTTAAATACACTCCTCTTAGTTATTACCCTACTGGGAATTGAATTTATGACATTGGCTCTGATACCGAAACACCTTTTAAGGACAAAATCATGATGGAGCTCCAAGCTCCAAAGGAGATAGTACCTCAGATGTGATGATTGACTCTAATGATGTTATCTCAATGGACTTGAGGTCGGAACATTACCATTGTTTGTGAGAATAGAAAAGTAATTCCAAAGATAAACCCTCGTTCCCTTAGTCTTCAACTGGGGAGCTTGTCTCGGTACGTCCAGAAGTTTCACATCGCTTAGGAGTTGAAGTCAAGGGCAGTTTAAGCCTAATTCATCCTTACAAAATCGTTTGTAAGTTGAGGTTTATCCCTATTTATATATTGTAGATTGGTATTATATGTAGTCGATGTGAAATTTCTAATCGTAATAACCAAAACCTTTAAAGAAGGAAATAAAAATATGTTGAAATGAATAGGAAGATTTTGAAGATATTTTTTTCCTAATTACTATGGAGATATTGAGAATATTTTTTATCTATATGCCATCTAACAGCTTGGTAAAGGTGTAATTATAATTTCTAATGATTTTGTAAAACATAATGTTTTTGAACGCTTTTATTAATTTTGATTAATTTTTTTTTTCAAATCTAATTTAATAATAATGATAAGTTTTCAACAACTTTGTTTGAAAATACCACAAGGTAGTTAAAATCGAGGTTTTAATCGTAAAATCTACGATTCAAATCCTATGCATGATCCTGGTATAACAAAATCGTGCGAATCGTCGAATAAAATCATAAAAAGGTGTGGATTGCAATTTTTTTAGATTGTGCGTTGCACCAAGTCCACCTTGGGTGAATGGATTCAATTTAAATAAAACCTATTCTTAATCGAAAATTGATACAATTAAGATTTTAAGTCGTTATGTGTGTTGTTAGTCACAATACCATCCAAGTAAAGTTCATCTTGTGTTTTCAATCTTACAGCACTTGTCTACTTTCTCAGTGAATTGTGTTTTAATTAAAACAAATTTCAAACCCAATTAAAAAATAAGAATGTTTTGTAATGCATCATTTACCTTCTTGGATGAATGAGTTTTTATTAAAATAAAACTCAATTAAGACACACGTGCATCTCTTCTCTCTACGAAATTCAAAAATCGCAGTCACATACCAATTTATCAAAGCAACATTATTTATATAGAAATAAAATCTACTATCTGTGTTACAATCTCATGATTTATAATTTTGTCAACTCTTTACAATTCTAACCATAATTTAGATTTTTGTGTGATATCATTATGAAATTGTTAATATTAAGCTTATGCTCATGTGTTTGACCATTGCAATTTTTCAATTACCCCAAATAGCATATAAGAAATTATTGAAGCACATCTTATTTACTTGTTTCCTTACAGATGTATAGCAGTGGTAACCCGACAAACATTGCAAACCCCATAAAAGAGGCTACCTTTCAGGTTGATATCAAGACAGTAAGCGGAAGGTTGAATTTGTATCAAACTACTCTATGTGAAAGACTACGGTGGGATCTACTAGATTCAAATGTCAATTCCGATCCGTTTGGCTATTTGGATGCATATAATAAGAATGATATCCAGTTGATATGTTGTCAAGCTGATGCTAGTACACTGTGGCTTGTTCCACTTGTTGTTCAGACCAGATTGATTCAGTCCCTTGAATGGAATACCGACATGGAAATTTTTTTCACCTGGATACTTTCAAGGGACAGGCCAAAAGGGAAAGAAGTTGTGAAATATGAAAAACCTGTTGATCCCCAATATCTTCCAACGCAGTCTGATGTTCAGATGGTTCTTAATGGTTCGATAAACAGTTTTAGGATTTCTAATGTTTATCCAAGATATTTCCGTCTCACTGGTTCAGGTGACGTCAGACCTCTGGAAGAGGTAATCTGATTCTGAGTTCATATTTTCTGCTGAGATATACTAGGAACACATTTTGAAATGGTTGGAATTTATTGAAAATCACAATATTTTGGAGCATACTTATATAGTGAACTTCTCTCCTGATTCAAAGTTTTTAATAATTTTTTTTTATTAATAAAGTAGTGGATATGAAGGAATAAGAAAATGTGTTTGTTTCTAATATTTTTCTTTTTAGTTCACTCCTTTCCTCTTTTATTTGAACTAACGTTTTTGTTTCTTCCTTCAATTGTTGATTGCATATGAATTGAGAAAATAACTGCATATTGGCATCACATGGTTGACTGCTAGAAGTTAATCATCTTTTGTTGCCTATAGTGCTGTAGTTTTCCAGTAAACGCTGGGACTTTTCCTCTAACAATTTGGTTTTAAATTAGAAATTACTATTTCTTTTTAATACGAGTGATACTCACGACGAGGGAGGAGAGATGGTGTTCATGTTCCTCAAGTGATACAAAATTACTATTAAAAACTTCTACTTCAATTTGTCAGGACATTGCTGTTAGTGCTGATCTCATTATTAATCGTGAGCAATTTGAGTGGTGGACATTCCGAGATATTAATCGATCAAATTTAAGTGGACTTTGTGGTGGTTTGACGGGACCTATGGCAATCATAATATCTGAGGAGACTCCACCGCGTAAGTTGGTCATGAAATTATTTGTGTCCATAGTTCATTCTGTTTCCTGATAATATTGCCTGATACAATATTTCTAAAATTGTAATACTGCTTCAGAGGGCATTCTCGGTGACACACTCAGCAAGTTCAGCATATGGGGGCTTTACATAACTTTTGTTCTAGCTGTTGGACGTTTTATCAGACTCCAGTGCTCTGACTTAAGGATGAGAATTCCCTTTGAGAACCTACCTTCCTGTGACAGGTACTGAAGAGTTATTTCCTGAAGATAGCCGTACCAATGATAATGTTTTCCGCATTCTTCCCTTGACAATGTCTAGCCTGAACATGCATTACCCTACAATAAGATTGTTAGTTACCCTATTTATGATACATCATGCGGTAATTACATTTCTCTTGCATGTTTCATGTGTAGATTGATTGCTATATGCGAGGATATATATGCTGCTAGAGCTGAGGGTGAGCTTGGAGTGGAAGAGGTCCTTTACTGGACTCTGGTGAAGATATACCGGTCCCCGCACATGCTGCTTGAGTACACTAAACCTGATTAAATTTTTGGGTGTACCATTTTCTGGTCACTAACAGCTAACCACATTCAATGCTCGCACACGGTTTGACTGCAACGCACATTGAAGGATGCAGAGTCCAGAGCAGTACGATGCTGGTTGATGCCTTCATGATAAGATTTGATATTGCAACATTTTTGGTGTGGAATTCATTTTGCGATCATGAAACATTTCTCTGAACAGATTGGGGGGATAACATCGTGATTCATTACTGTTATTGCACACAACATTGATTCTTATTTAGGGGGAAATCATATATACGGTGTACAATACAGTCTGTGCCAGAATTATAGTGAAGAAAATTTGTATAGTTAACCAAGAAGAGTGGTGTTTTGTTCTCTACTCCTGTTCTCTCACCTTTAAATCAAAGCAGCAGGATTAAGTTAACCGAAAGTTAGATGAAAATAGAATACCGATTCAATAATACCATGACTGCTCGATTTTATATGCATTAAAAATAACTCTTACATTTAATTTCATTCCCGTCTAATGTTTCGAAATCGTTTTAATGGAGAGAAAATAGTGTACAATCATATAATTGAGAAGAGATAGAAAATTGAAATAAATCATGAGGTATATTTTAATTATTAGCTCTAAAAATTAATTTAAAATGTTAGTATATGATTTAAGCGTAATATTTAATATAGTTATTATTTTTAAACATAAATACATTCTAAGTAAAATAACAAAAATCATTTTACTGAACATTTTAAACAATTTATTGATATTTTAATTATTTGAACGCGGTATAATGTGATGCATTTATGTTTTTTCAGTTCAGATCACTGAGTCATTATACAATAAAGTAATAAAATCACATTAAATTTTATAAGGAAAAAGAAAAATAAATATTATAAGAACGTCATAGATTGTATCATATTTAGATAACGTTTGAAGTTCTTTTATAAATTTATTTTCTAATAATTTTACGTATTTATTAGTAATCATAAGCATTTGTAATCATTGATATTATATATTTCAATTTCTCTCCTTAATTATTAATCATTGACATCAATGATATTAGTGTTAAGGTAGGGAGGAATTTCTCTTTCTCTCCGTCAATTATTAAAAAAGTAACATAAATATAGAAGGGTGTTGATAGTTTCACATTCCACACACTAAAATATAATTATTTGATATTTAAATAAATTATTATTTTATTATTATATAATATTTTATTGAATAAAATATCAAATAGATGTAATTCATTAACAGTAGTGTAATTTTTTATATTTACAAAAATAAGTAACTTTTTATTTACGAAAATAGATAAGTTGTTTTATCTAAAGAAATTCTATGATAAGGGGACAATTTCAGAAATTTTTTATTTTAATTAAAATCGTATTTACATTGCACAATTTCATGATAGAAAAATAAAATGAGAAATGAATTGTAATATCTAGAAATTTGTTGCTTATTTTTTTTATCGGTGTAATTAAAGCATCATTCAAGTGAACTAATTGGAATTTGATACTTTTCTATAAATTTTTTCTTTATTTGGATTAGAACAACATTCATATACAACTTTTTTTCTTATAAGAATGAGGATGTTGCTTCTCCTACAACGTTTTTTCTTTATTGGTGTAATTAAAGCACGCTACATTGGAATTTGTTGCTTTCCGTAAATTGTTTTATCTATTCGTTAGGGTTAACCATCATAACATAATTTTTATTCTAATTTTATCTATTTTCATAAATAATAAAGATATCCATTTTCGTAAATATATAAAAAAAGAATTACACCATTTTTATGCATTTAACATGTCTCACACATCACTCAAACCACTACCCACCAACTACATTTAAGTAGTGTCCCTTTTCTGTAGGGAGCAATACTTTTTTTCTTAATGTAACTGCAAAAGTGCTTTAGCTTTTAATATAAAATTCATTAAAAAAGTGAATAATTTGCGAGGTGAGCATTGTTTCTTTACCTTATTAACTGAATGATTCCAAGTAATTAACAAATTGAAAACAATGGCAAGAAATCGAGTGCAGCTCCGAAAGTCACATTTGCTGAAGCGCATTTATTCAACTGCTCTATGAAACAAATGGGGAGTTTTAAAGGAGTAATCAGATATTCCCTTCGCAAGAGAATCCTGAAGGTCACACAAAGAAACTGGAAGTTGATTAAAAAACGGGAAATAAGAAAACAAGACAGTAGAGGTGCTTAGAAGAAGAATACAGTGATATCTTTGGTGTTCTGTGTAAATTCGATGTTTGAAAAATGTAGCACTAAATATCTGTTTTGTTTAGGTGTGCGAATTTCGGTTAATTTTAAACAGGATAACAACATTAACACTAAAACTAAAATTAGAATATAATACAAAGACATGAACAAAATTTGCTGGTATACTGCTAGGTTTGGTTTTACAAAAAACAGTAATATCCAACAAACCAACCAGAATCAACATATTTTGCATCATGCAAACTTGAGATGATATTCCTCAAATATCACCTTTGGCTATCTTGATTTTCTTGTTAGAAGAATCCTTCTGCTCAACTATCTCTGGGATGGTGTCCTGCATTATCTTTGGGGAAGAAAAATCAAAATCTGTAACAGAAACACCTTTGAATTCTGGATTATCTTTTAGAAACGCTCCTATCTCATTGCGGGTTCTCAGTTTTTTGCCAGAAGGTGTGATGTAGTAAGCGTCCAATTTGGAGTAATCTTTTCTAAGTACCAAGCTCCTCCTAAAACCTTGTGGAGTTTTTGGGAGGTTAGGCTTGTCAATGACCCACGTTCGAGTGGAATCATATTCAATATCAGCAGGTTCATCACAGGAACAATTAGCCTTTCTGCTGCAAACGAAAGGTTCCTCGGTGGCTTTACTTCTAACCTCTTCAAACTCTTCCTGTGTATCCATCACTCTCCATTTCAAGCAGTTTTTGCATTGTGCAGCGTATATATCCACTGAACCCTGACTTGACATTGTTCTCTGTTTGGCAGCAGTTAAGAAAGTAAGTGCATTTAACCTTTTTTACTAAACACAATAACAGTCAAATATGCAAACTTTCATTTCAAGTTTTGATCATTTTTGTCTGTGCAGTGAATCTATTAGTTTCATTCCTTTCAACGGCAGAAACAGACAGTAACCACTTTATAACAGTGGCAAAAGAATTTAAACATCAAGTATTCATTGGTAATGCAAGTTCGAATATATAAAAGTTTATCAAACAAATATCAATTCCTAACTACTATTGTGTTAATCTAACAATCATCCAGACTTTGCACCCATCATGCCTGTAGATGATTTTGGCAGCACAGGATCTGAGTTCCTTCTAAAATGCCACAGAGGATGGTTGCCATTACCATGTCAGGACAAGTTAGAAACATTAGCACAAATAGGTGTGGTACCCCATCACACCCAAGGTCCTCAAATTTGGTTAAAGATTGCTGAAATTTCTGAAGTCCCATCTCATCTCTCACCCATTTGAGCACTTACTAATCTAAAATTATCAATCAAAACACCACATTAACAATTTTTTCCATTTTCCTTGGATAGGTCACTTATATTTTTTTCCATACACGTGAATTGTAAATTCCAGAATCAAACACAACACTATATGTTTAAGGGATCCGAACCCTTCTCACTAAACAACACATACCGGCAAAGTGAACAAGAACTTATATGACATACCCATTAAAAAAGAACAAAACATTATAAATTTTGTAGCTTTATTCAAGAAAGCAATACCCATTTCATGATAGACAGGATAATATGATTAATCTACAATACAAAGAACAAGCAATTCTTTACAGCGAACCCATGAAAAGTGAAAAAAAAAAATGAATCAAGCGACAAAGTTGAAAAGCAGGGGATCTGGTGCACGGAAAACCCTAATTGCAAAATTATGAGAAACAGGTGAAATGGGTTGAAGAAAGAGATGATAAGTACCTTGGAAGAGGATGGTGTTTTGGGGATTTCTTGAACGCCCTTCATATCATTCATTCACAAAAGTTGCTTCCTTTTCAACTTTTCAACTCTCTCTGCCAAATACAATTTCCATCACCACCATTTATACTCATGCAAGTGTGTTAAGTAAAGGGTAGGCCTAGGTGTAATTTATCTGTCTACAAACAAGTGAAAAAGAAAACACAAAAAATATTGAGAGAGAAAAATGAAACAAGTATGTGAAAATGAAAATTATTTAGTTGCAAATAAATGGAGGGAGTGAAGGAGAAGAAAAACAAAAAAAAAATGTAGCAAATTGGTAAAAATAAAGATTGTTTGGTTTGAAAAAATAAAAGAGGGAGAAAGATATAAGAAATTAATAAAAGTAAAGATTGTTTATTTGGAAAACAGATAGAAAGGATGGAAAAGAAAAGGAATGCTGAAAACAGAAATCATTTTATTAAACATCAATTAACTTTTAAGACTTTTAAATTTGATAAAATGAATACGTCTTACAATTTCTATAATGATATGTTGTTTTATTAATATTTTCACTACCAATAAACTATTTTACATGGTTAACAATAATAGTTTTATTTTAATATTTTATTATTATCTTGATAAAAAAATAAATATTTGAAAATAAAAAAATCTAAACAGTGTTATGAAATTGGGCCTGTAGCTTTGTTTAGTTCGGCCAATATTTAAAAAACATTTATGACAATTGCTTCCTGCACCCCACAATTATTTGTAATGGTAAAAGTACCCTTAGCAAGGGAAAGTGGTTCAGTGACGAGGTGGTGATGGTAGATTTTCAGCGAGCGACGATGTAATAGAGAGTGCTACAACAAACTTCTTCTTCACTGTTCCTAAGTAAGTTGTTTTCATTTTGCATGGTTTAGGTGTGGTGTAGAGATGCAGAGTGTCATTTGAATTTTAGAATGGGTTGTGGTGTATGTGAAATGTCTTACGAAAAACGTCTTTCGTAAAAGGTTTTTATATTATAGAAAACGTTTTCCATAAGAGAGGGTGTGAGGACTGGGTTTTCTATTATGGAAAACGTTTTCCGTAAAAGGTTTTTGTATTATAAAAAACGTTTTCCAAAAAAAGGGGTGTGAGACCTAGTTTTGTATTGTGGAAACATTTTCCGTAATAGATTTTTGTATTATGGAAAACGTTTTCCATAAGAGCTTTTTGTATTATAGGAAACATTTTATTATGGAACCTCTTACGAAAAACGTTTCTTATAATACAAAATCCTCTTACGAAAAACGTTTTCCATAATACAAAACCCTCTTACAGAAAACGTTTTCCATAATACAAAAATCTTTTATGAAAAACGTTTTTCATAATACAAAAATTTCTTACTGAAAATATTTTCCATAATACAAAAACCTCTTACAAAAAACGTTTTCTGTAAGGCATTTCACACTCCAGTCTTTTCCGGAAAATGTTTTCTATAATACTCTAACTCCTTTTATCTTCATTAACAAGGCTATAAGTGTTCATTCACATATTCTGATGGGTGTAGGAAGTAAATATGGGGTGCAAGAAGAAATTGCCAACATTTATTTCACATAACTTCACTGATCCACTCCAAATTTAAAATGAACTTTTATAAAATATAATTTCATAACTAAAATGTAAAAAAATAAATAACACAAGTTCACAAATATCAAAGATAACAGTAGTAAATATTTAATGACTCTCTAAATTCTATCTATATATAACATAATTCAAGATTATATTTACAAATTATTATTTTTACTTATTTCAATAATTTACAAAAATATATACATAACACTGATAAAAAAATTGAAACTTTTCTTAAGTTGATATCTCATACATTTAGATCTTTAGCCTTCTTATACAAAATTTCTATATATGGAATAATAAAGATTATTTTTATGTACAAAATATTACATTTAATTATTTAATATATTAAAATTTTTAAAATTAATTTGTCTTTCTTTATTGATAGGTTTGTGTGTCTTCTTTGAATGGAGTTTATTTTTTTTATTCTAGTGCAATTTTGTTTGAAAATTTCCATAATAGGTAAAAAAAAATTAATTACAGTCGTGGATAAATCGTGCCATGTCACAATGATGATTTCGTAATGAAGAAATTGCACCAACGTGACATGATTTTGTTTAACAAACAATGAAATCGTTATCGTTCTGAGGTGACACGATTTCAGGGTAATTTATCTTAACTAAAATCGTGTTGAGGTGTCACGATTTCAGTTTATCTATATTTTTCACCGTGATAATCAGTTTCATCTACAACTCAACCACCATCCTTGCATTTGAATCCCACTGGTATCTCCCTAAACTCTTCTTCCATAAGCATGTCTACAAAGTCTATTCTTCAATGATGATTAAAGATCATGATGATGGACATTAAAATGGTACAGGTCATTTCATGCAACGATGTCATTAAGAATTTCACACTGTATTTATCATCCATGGTGATCATTAATATAGATTATTGTTGAAAAATAGGGTTTGGAGAGACATTTTGGAAACAAATTTTTGAAATAGGACTGATACTCCTATGCATTGTGGATGAGTAGCTAAAAATATAAAAATACTCAAATCGTGCTGAGATAACACGATTTTAGTCTAATTTTTCTGAACTAAAATTGTAAAATCATTCCATGTTGACACAATTTCATTATCTGTTAAACAAAATCATGCCATGGTGGCATGATTTCTTCGATATAAAATCACTATAACTTTACACGATTTACCCACGACAATAATTAAATTTTGTTTTACCCATTTTGAAAATTTCAAATAAAAATTGCCCGTGGGAAAAAATGGATCTTATACATTTTGTATAACAATTAAATATTCATCATTAGCCTGTATTTTTTTATGAATAAACTAAAACACTTGTCTTATTTTGATGGTTATTTTTTATTTATGTTTTATCTAAAAAATTATGGTTCCAAATTAATTTTGGACCAAAAGTTTTCAAATTTATCTAGTTTTTTCTTGTTTATAAAGAAAATATTTAATGAAAAAAAATAAGTGGGTCTCATAAGTATTTTATTAGTTTTTATTAATATTTTTGGCATGAGTATATTATTACTATCATTGATTGTTTATATATTATTTGGTTATTAATGTTATAAAATCTTATTTCTTCGACAAACCCTCATCACAAAAGGTAATCTTAAATTCTTTTTTCTTTATGATGGGACTGATAAGAAATATTTAGAGAATAATTATTTTATAAATAGATTAAAATTTAGGTATTTATAACAATAATTTGATTATTTAAAATATATAATTTTACCTAAAAATCAAGATTCTTAAACTTATGGGCCTTTATATTATTTTTTTAACTAGATAAAATCTTATATTTTTCATATAATAGGAATTTTATTGGATAAAAATATTTTCATATAATCATAAAATAAAATTTTTGTGTCAGCTCAATATGATATCATTCTATCTATTCTAATGAGTTATTTTTTATCTTAAATCTCGAATAAAAATTGTTCATTTTAATCAGTTTTTATTTCAAACTTCTTGTACAGTTTTTATAGACAAAGGCCTAATACATATGTGTTTGTATGTCCTATTATGATCGACTCATATTTTAAATCTCATTCAACTCTGTCCACTTGTGACAGTAATCTTTATCTATATGATTTTAATGTATTAGTAGAGTTAGTATATCTCCTTAGATCAAATACTCAAATAATGCAAATCTCAACATTCTCAACATGGATAATATGTTTTGATTACTATTCCACATCATCCACAAACATTGATATTATCTCATACCATATACAAACATTCATTCAATTTAATTCAATTTTATCAAATTTATACTTAATAAAAAAATACTTACAATATTTTTTGAAACATTCAAACTAGTTTCTCCTACCTATATATAGAATAGAGACTCTCAAAAGAGTTTCAAAAACTTAAAAATTACCGACAACTTAACTATGTTATTCAAGATTCTAATCGGACATTCTTGTTCTACTCAACGACACAAATCTAGGGATGACCTCCTATAATCAATTTGGTAAGAAATGAAGGCAAAATTTTAAAGAAAAAAGAACAAAAGAGCAAAATACCCCTCATTAGAGAGAGCTTGTGGTTTTTATAAAAATGAAAACTAAATAACTAATTTTTCTATTTATATGAATTTTTTATTTTAAAAAATATTTAAATATCATCTTATTTATTTATAAAGCTAAATTTTATGTTGTAGTAATTTTTTATTCTAAAACTATTTTTTATGTTGTAGTAATTTTTTATTCTAAAACTATTTTTTAGATATTACATATTCAATTTTGATAGAAATATTGCTGACTTTACTGATAATCATGATATCAATTCAACATATTTTTTTTAAAGGTTTTTTTTTTTTAGTCCATCATAATTATATTTTGTCATTGTCATTAAGTTTTTTTTTTTTTTTTTT
>Ga0209700_102325_pt1 | contig 38808 bp, 8 predicted proteins | sample SiratroredBW_FD_187528 | JGI IMG/M metagenome (GOLD analysis project Ga0209700, IMG submission 187528) | Root nodule microbial communities of legume samples collected from California, USA - Siratro red BW (SPAdes) (version 2) | ecosystem: Host-associated > Plants > Roots > Nodule | place: USA...
GATAATTCTCAGCAGTGTGGTGGAAAAGAGTCTTAAAAGAGGTAATTCCTTTAACATTTTTTTGTATCTTGAGTAAAAGTTTTTTTTTTCTTTTTTTAGTATGAGTAAAGTTTTCTTTTTTTTTTTGTTTCAAAAATGTTTATGTACACTGTCTTCTTGGGAGAAGGCTAAAATATTTTATAAATCTTCAGTTTTTTTTTTTTAACTTTTTGGTTTCTACAAGTATTGCGTGATTAGATATATGATTAATTGTTTGAATAATAAAAAGCAATATGACATTATATTAGGTTGATTTTTATTGATATTAGAAGAGTTCTTTAATTAGATGTTTGACAACATGATTGAGAAAAAGTATTCCTTCTATATATGTCTATCAAGGTTTATAGTGGTGGTAATCATTCGTGTCAATATATATATATATATATATATATATATATATATATATATATATAATTACATAAAATAAATATAATTTTTCAAGGAAGGAGACTAAAATACTAGTTGCAGTTATATTTATTTTTTTAAAAGTTAAAATTTTGATAAATGAAAAAAACCAAAAATTTGCTAAACCAATTTATTAAGACAGTAAGCTATTATTCAGTCAATAGTACAGAATACAATGGAGTAGTTGAGTACTTATAGAATTTTAAAGAATTTTAAAATTTTCGTCCAAAACATAATTTTTGTTTGTTCTATAGTTATTGTTTTCTGTTTATATAGACAGATATATTTCTGTTCATAAAATCTTATTTGTTTTTTTATTAATTATATTTTTTATTATTAATAAAAAGTTTATATTTAATTAACATATTCTAATAGAATTATAAGTGTTTGGAATAGGCTAAACAATAGTCTCCAACCTCGCTCTATAGTGAGTAATTAAAAACAAATATATTTTACAATAGTTCGAAAAGTAAAACTAAAAAAATAAATCTTTATATTTTGTATTAAAATATTATAATTCTGCTAGAGATGATATATGTGTTAGTTATGATATTATTTTTGACTTTCAGATTATAAAGAGTAAAGGAAAACATGTTTTGCGAAGACATGTGGATACAAATTTTGTCAAAGCTTCCAGTGAAATCTCTTGGGAGATTCTCGTGCGTGAGCAAGTACTTTCAATCTCTTATCTCTTTTGTGAATCTTCAAAATTCACCAAAAAACAATACCCATTTTCTTTTAAGCTACGGCAAACAAACACAAATCTTTCCCTCACATATCAGTTCCTGGATTGAAGATCCATTACCCTTCTTTTCTGCTGATAATATGCCAAAGCGTCAAAGCCTCATGGATCAGGTTTTGGGTTCATGCAATGGTTTGGTCTGTTTGCTTATATGGAATGATGACGGATCGAACACGTTTCACTTATATAACCCGGCCACAAAAGAACTCTTTGAAAACCAGCATTGTATGTTAAAGCCTCCTGAGAAACATAAAGTTTTTATGTTAGGGTTTGGCTATGATAATTTATGGGATACTTACAAAGTGGTAGCAATTATAGTTGGCCATCCGTATTCAGAAGAGTATCCTTTTAGATCTTTAATATGCAGTATGGACGACAGGAATGGATGGAGAGAGATTCAAAATTTTCCTGTTAATCCTACTAAATTTGAAGGTGATGCTATAATGAAAGGTGTTGGAATATATATGAAGAACACTCTTAACTGGGTGGGGTTTGAGTATGTGGATGATGATGAGGTTGATCCTACCTTTAATGATGTGGTGATTGTTTCGCTTGATCTTGTCACTGAGACATATACACAGTTGTTGCTTCCTTCTGATCTTAGTAGAGTGATTATATATGATTTCTACACTCTTACTAAAAAGCTTCATACCAATCGTGCTCCACTTATTGGAGTTTTGGGTGGTTGTTTAAGTCTTTTTCTTCATAACAGAACCACAAATCATCTAAGCATATGGCAGATGAAAGAATTTGGCAATCAAAGTTCTTGGACTCGTTTGCTTAACACATCTTTTCAAAATCTCGGAATTAGCACCACGCGATATACACACAGAGGTTTACTACCTCTGTGCATGGTTGAGAATGATCGTGACATCATCATCATTCACTTTTCATATAATGGTTTGCGAGCAATAGTTTATAATCAGAGAGATAAGACAGTGAAGTCCACAATGATTTCTCACCACATATCTTGGATCTATCCTTTTAATTATGTTGAAAGTTTAATTTCACCTATTAGATTAAAATTTTTGTGACTATTTGTTTAGCACAATTGTTTTTTTTATCTTCTTGTTTTAATTTTTTTTGCATGGTATTGAATATAATTTGTAAAAGATTGCTTTATTTTTATTTACGTGTTTGTTTTTTTTTTCTTTTTCAATTCAAATTCAATACATGATTCATCACATATCATTTTTTTCCTATCTACCTAATTATATTAATAAGTTACTTAAAATCTAAACTAATTATCTCGTAATATCAAAAAATACTTTATCCCTTGATTCAAATGGGTGTGATTACTACAAATTACTTGTAAATATAAGTTTATTTCAATAATATTTTAAAAATGCCATAAACAAAAGAATAGATATATAATTAGGAAACAGTATAAATATTCACGTATATTTTATCCTTATTATTTTAATTTAAAAATTGATTATTTTAATTGTTAAAGGATATAATAAACACAAAATATTACTGTTTTTACTTATTTTAAGTTAATATTGTATTCAATGCTGTCAGAGGATTCTTCAAAGTAAAAGGCTAATATGTTTCTTTATACTGCTACTAAATTTGTCTTTTTTGAATTTTGAGATTTATTTCTACAATTTTTGTGTATTCACTAGTCGGGATTTTTTTTAATTAAAATTTTTTGCATAAAAGAAACCTATTACTCAGTTTCACATTAATATTTCACCTATTAAATCTCAAACACAATGCGACTCTCATGTTTGGAACTTTTCTCTAAAAGCAATGTATCATACCAAACAAAACTTGTACTGTTAAGGTAACAGCACACATCAAATAATACTCATTTATTTCTTTCTTTTTTACTTTTTTTTTTATTTTTAACTAACTTTAATTTCTATATTTTAGCTAATACATCAAATTTCAAATATAATGAAAAAAATGGTTTAACTACCACTCTTAGCCATAAAAAACAAACAATTATAATTAGTTATAATTAATAATTGATAATAGTAATCAAAAACAATATATTGATTCATCTGATTACACTTAAGGAACAAAATATATTAGTTATTATGTAACGACCAAAATAATTACCAAACACAAATTTGTTTGAATTACCGATTTAATTTTAATTGCTAAATAAAGAAAAATAAGTTAATTATCAATTTTAGTAACAAAACATGGTAATTGCATAATAATGACTGAAATAGTCACTGAAATTAAAATTATTCTGACGATTAAAATAAAATTTGTTATTAAAACAAATTAACTATTAAATTTAGCGACAGTTTGGTTCGTGTTAAATAACGACTGAACTAACTATTGAATGTAAACTTATTTTGACGACCGATTTAATTTTAATCGCTCAAATACTAATAAAAAATAATTAACAAATTAACGTGTAATTGACATGGTCGTTAATAATAACTAAAATAACAACTAACTTTGTAAAACCATTAAATGATTATTATGGATATTATTAATATTAATTAAAAAAATATCATCAATAACAAAAATGGTATAAAAGTTATAAGAATCTATTCAATGTGATAATTTGTAGTGTTGTTTACTTTTTTAAAATTTATTATTATTATTATTATTATTATTATTATTATTATTATTATTATTATTATTATTATTATTATTATATATTAAGGATGATACACGTGATTAGTCAAACAAATAAATTTTTCTTTTCGTTAATTCTTTTAAATTCATAATTATTTACACCGAGTAAAACCTAAAAAAGTTAGTATATGATATAATTATATATTTTGTTAGTAAATAAATTAATTTTTCTTTTTATAAATCTGAGTTTATAATCTTATCACCTAAATATCATAGACCAATGTATAGTATTATTCAACACAATGTATAGTATTATTTAACATGAGGTTACTACAATAAATATTCTAAAATAAAATAAAATAAACATAAGACGTTGAAAATGGTGCTCCATCACTAATTTAGAAAAAGAATACCAAATAGAGAAACTCCCATGTACATTCTAAAACAGCTTGCAAGTTGCATGTAATTAAATCGTTTATTACAGCAAAACTTTAATACAATATATATTTAATTATTTCATTTTCATACCATTAATAACATAACATAAAATAATTGTTACATGAGAGTTTTTGAAGACTAACAAGTTAATGGATTGAACAGTAAAATATGTGAAGTACTCTAAATACAAACAATTTTTAATATAATAAATAAGTTATTACAAGAATTTATATAATGACTTGTTAATTTGGATTTTTCTCTATTGGTTTTTTTATTCATGTAGGTAACTTGGATGTGTTGTTTTTTGCAATTAAGTCACTATTAAAGGAAATTATAATTAAGTAATTCTAACGTTATTAGAAAAAAACAAACACTTACTTTCAAAAAATTAGTTCTGGAATTTTCTTCCCGATCTTGAAAATAGTTTCAGAAAACCTTGCTCCATAACTCATTTTATACGAAAAATCAATTTCGGAATGAGGTATTTTAGAACTATCCTTCGGATCTGGAACTATTCCTTTAATATGTTTGCGGCCAAAATATATAAAAAGAGAGTCTCATGAACTGTTTGTTGGATGATAAACAATGTCATTTATTTCTTATTTCTTTTAGTCTGTCCTAGTATGCTTTATTAGGTTTTGATATTTTCAAACCCATTCTCCACCAAATCACACAACCCTTGCCATCTAAGTATTGTCTTTACCTTATGCTTCACCAATCATACTTGTATTAGTAAAAATTGGTAAAAAAGGTTGAGAAAAAGAAATTAAAGGTACTAATGTAATATTGTCCAAAGAATTAATGGCTTTTGATACCAATTTATTGAAAGGAGAATGTAAAAGATAATTTAAAAATAACAAATAGACTTGTTCTTTATTTTCTCATTAATTAAAAATAAATAAATATCCATATTTATAGACTTATAAAGAAACTAACTTCAAAAACAATTTCACTCCACTAACTTAGTTGTTCATAACCAATTAAAATAACTTAATTGTTTGTAACCAATTAAAATATTCTAACAATTTGATCACATTTTTCTACTCTTACCCATTTAAATTAATTCTCAACTTTTTTTCCCTCACTTTTTGTGTTAGTGCATCATTGGGATTATAGTTTTCTCGATAATGCTTAAATACCTTATTGCTTTTATGTCTTTCCGCGACAGTTAGTCGCACCTCTTCCATTATCACACCACTATAATAATATTATGTTAGCTAATATACTAAACAACACGTACCACTTCATCATTAGTGCTATTGGAAATTTCACCGAAAGCTCCAATAAAGATGCATTATAAATGATATTTATTCAGCCTTCAAAATCCACTGGAATATGGCCGGGATGAGTGTTTCTTCAACATTTATATCTTTCCTTATTCTGCTGGCAATGGCCTTTTCTTTCTTTGCACAGCTTACTCCAGTTGCAGCAGGTTTGTCTACCTCTTTCAGATATTCAAACATATGTATGAACAGCATGTATTTAAAATTGTCGTTAGTGTTTGGTAGATGATGAATTAATTAGTCCTTGTCAGTGTTTACCACGTAAAGTGAAAGTACATTTTCTTGAATTTAGAAGCATGTGTATCTTCAACTGTTGATAACATGTTGCGATCTTCATTTGCAGATCTTAAAGTGAGAAAATTGGGTGCCATGGCAAGTCGACCTCCTTCACCTGGTCGTAATCCAGCTTGGGGTACGTAGTTTTGCTCCTCCAGCCATTTAAATTTTCATTTTATTGGATCATGCATGACCATGTTGAATGAAGCTAGAATTTTTTTTATATATATAGGTTTAGGGCATTAGGTTGTGCACTTGCATATTGAATGCAATATTAGGAATATAATGAATAGAGGGTTGAATTATTTATGTGTAGTTATTATTAGTGCAACATATTATGCAGTGATCTGAAACTGACTCACTCTTTGTTTTGGTTTTGTGCACGTGACGCTGGTAGGACTTGTTCCCTCTGCTAGAAGACGCTCGTTGCTGGTAGACACTTCTGTTGTTTTAGATGGTCAGCTGCGTTAAATAGTTCCTTCTTTAGATGTTCCCTGTCTAGGGACGGTTTAATAACGTCCTTATATCTTCAACTGCAAATAACATCCTGTGATCTTAATTTGCAGATCTGAAAGTGAGAAAATTGGGTGTCATGCCAAGTCCACCTCCTTCACCTGCGCATAATCCACCTTTGAGTACTTTTCCTCCTTGGCATAGTTTTCCTCCTCCAACCATTTAAATTTTCATTTTCTTTCATCATGCATCACCAAAAAGCATGTTGAATCAAGCTAGCGTTGGTTCTCATTTTGTTAATCAATAGGGGCTTGGATTATTCTTGTCTAGTTATTGTTTGTGCAGCATCTTAGGCAGTGAAATGAAACCAGCTCACTGTTCGGTCAGAGGGTTCTGGAATTCTTCTTCTTCTGGTGTTTAGTCTGTGGGGATTATCTGTGTTTTGTAATGTCAGCTTTGGATTGGTTTGGGGTTATGAACGTTGTTATCATAGTTTTTTAATGATGGGTTTGTGTTGTTGCACCACTTTAATATATAATTATCTTTTTTTTTGGAAAAAAATAATAGATTTTGATGAGAAAAAATATTAGATTTTATTGAAAATTTCATATTGAATAAAAACGAGACTTCTCAATAGTTTATAAACAAATGTAAACTTTATTTTACAAACCGATTTAGTAAAGTTGAATTAAATTTAAAATTTATTTTTAATATGGTATCAAAATTTCTTATAACAAATTTATGGAACTATGAGGTCATTCAAGTTGTTATTGAACCACTCTTTTATTTATTTATATATATATATATATATATATATATATATATATATTATTATAAAATTTATATCTAGGTTATACGTGATCTGCTTCAAATAAAATCAATCTGATCTTTCATTAGAATTTATCTTAAAAAAAATTATGACACTTAACAATTATTGATAAAGAGAGTGATAAGGTACTTTCTAACAAAAGAGACCTCAAGTTGCGTGCTGAATGAATTTTAGTTATTGATAAGAAATATTAAATCATGAATCTTTAAATATATATTTGTCTTACGAAATGGTAAATAACAATATAAATTTGACTGACACAAAAGTAATTTTCTTTTATCTCAGGTACAAGATATTAAAAACGTGTTCCATCACCAATTTACCAAAGAATACCAATGAAGAAACTCCCATGTACTTTTTAAAACTGCTTGCAAGTTGGATATAATTCTAACGTTATCAGAACAAAAAAATTCTTTGATATGGCCGTGTAGTTATTCTGTCTTTGGAGTATACTCCTACTACTCTCTTTCTGTGTAAAACTTTGCTCATAAAAGAATCAACATTATGACACTATTAAATAGTTTTGTTATTCAACATATAATAAGATTGTTAAGAAAATTGGGGAAAAATACTCAAGTTATAAATAACTTCATATAATTAGCAATAAGAGAAGGCCTTTGTTCTTGATGCAATTTGAAAAATAACAAAACAATACAACCCCAGAAAATACCACAATTAACTATTATCAGTAAAAGAATATTATAAGGAAAAATATCATCAACAAAGTTAATAAAATAAGAAACTACAATGTTTTCGATGCTAAACAACATAGGTAAAATTAATACAAATGAGTTAAAGCCGATGATGATGCTTAGAAAAAACAGAAAGTGGATTTCGACTAAACTAGGCCCAATAGGGTGGAAAATAAACTTGTACCTAAACTGGCCCAAAATACTTATTTGTTCAAAACTAAATTTTGAAGAGAAATGCAATTAAATAAAGACAAAAAGTAAAATAGAATAAAAAATAACTAAGACATATTATATTTTTTAATCTAATTATTATTATTATTATTTATTTTGGTTCACTACTTCTGTCTTGATTGAGAAAAAATAAAAATAAAAGTTAATTTAATGACCAAATATTAATTACATATTACATACTTAAATTAAAAGAAAACTACGAATAAAGATAGAAAGTAACTTTTTTAAGTTGTTAATAAAATAGTTTCATCTTAAATTTTTTTATATACTATTAGTGTATTTAGTAACTATTTTTTAATGACAGCATATTTTATAATTTTTCCTTCATAAAACTATTTTTAAGAATTTTTATTAATATGTCATTTCTACCAATCTATCTTTTTATTTTAATTTCAATATTTTTAAAAAAAATTCAATTAAATAAAATAGCCTTCTATCACGATACAGAGTATTCATTATAAATTTAAAAATATAATGTATTCATTAAAAAAATCATTTATTACAAATCTAATTATAATATAATGTATGTCTTTAAAATATTTATTTATTATAAATTTTAATCATAAAATTATTTATATCATACCTTGCTTGTACTGAAAATATGAATTTCCCCTCTAATCAAATTGAATCTGAAAACTTGGAAAACCTCTTGAATTCCGCTTCTAAAATGTTCTTTTTTTTCAAAAATTAATAATATCTTTTCATATTAGATCCTTCATTATTGGTGCCAACACTAATCCAACCATGCAGTACAGTCAAAAACGAACAATCCATGCTGAAATTAGGGTTCACACTTAATACTTTGATTCATTATTTTATATATTTGAATAAAGTTTAACTAATAATTAAAATTTATTAAAACATTTATTACTAAGTGGAATTTTAAAAAGTAATCTAAAGTACATTATAAAATTGGCTTAATTCTAAATTTAGTCTCTAAATTTTATAAAATTCACAATTTTAGTCCTAAATTTGATAAAATTTTTAATTGAGTAAAGTTTCTTTTAATGAAAATCTCATAAAAACTCACTTTTAATTATTTTTTTTTATAAAAGACTGAAGAAAAGAAATCACGAAAAAGATGAGAACAGAGACAAAGCGAGTAAAGACAAAAATAAAGAGTAGAAAAATGAAGCGAGTGGAGACGGGAGCAAGGATTAAGGAGACTAAGGGAGTGAAAGACACGGGAATAGGAAAACTAAGGGAGTGGAAGAGAATGGAGAGAGATGAAGCTTTGGGAAGAGAATGGAATGAATGAGGGTAAAGCTTTGACTTTTCAAGATTCAGAAACAAAATCATATTTGTCCCGCTACCAAATGATCCTACTGTTTTTGACAAAAATATCAAGTGTCAAATGAGAATTAAAATCCCAAAAAGTATCAAAATAATATTATTCTTTTCAATTTTAGTCTCTAATTTTTTTCTCTATAAATTTAGTTCATTAAGTTTTAATTATCGATGACCTTGGTTTATTTATGCAATTTTGAATCCTCTATTACTTATTTAATTTTAGTTTTAAAAAAGTTACCATCCCCAATTTTGAAATTATTATCTTCTTGAATCCAATAAAAGAAGTTACAAGTACTGTTTTCTCATAATCTTACCATAGGAAACCAATATTATAAGTATTTAAAATTAAAAAATTAAAATTACGGAAAAAAAATTAAGAAAACAAAATTACGTAAAATCTAACGAAAGGATTATAATTAAGCTTATAAAAGTAAAATGCACACATAATTATATTTTTAATAGAAATATCAACATTTAGGAGATTTCGTATCAATAGTCTAAAATTATCCCATATATATAACTGTATTTTTCTTATGTTATTTTTCAATTTTTTTTTATTTCTACGGAATATGACATCAAACTTACACACTTGATGTAAATTATAAAATAAATTACATTCTTAATTATGGATTCTTAACTGACTTCAAAATGTCTAATGTCTAATCAATTACAGTTAGATGTTTTTTCATTTCTATAACTGATTATAGTTTTGGTCATACCAAACATTACCAGGAAGTTTCCTTTAACAATAGCTGGATTTTATTTTTCAGGTTCGTCCTTCATTTAGATAATTTTTTAATTAGAAGCGGTCAAATTAAAATATTTTTTTAAGTAAATTTGGATTCAAATTATTTTAACTAAAATATAATTGGAATTTGGCATATGATAAAAATATATATATAAATTAAATAAGAAAATATTACAACTGATTATTTTTAGATTCTTAAAAGATTGATAAATAATCAATATTATAATATGGGGAAGCAAAATTAAAAAGAAAAACAAGTTATTTTTTCTGTTCATTCTTGCTTCAAAAACTTGCTCGCTTTATTATCATCATTGACCTACTTTTCTATGGGAAAGTTCCCAGAATGCTCAAATGGAAGCAAGCAAACTTTGCTTTGGTAACTATGAAGCAGAAGTTGTATAAATTGGGTTTGGGTTTCAGCATTCAACACACATAAATTGGGATGGCTAGGATCACTCTTTCTTCTATGTCTCTCTCTTTGTTTATTCTCCTCATAATCACCTTCACTTTATTCACACAACCAATTCCAGTCAGTGCAGGTTTGTTAATTATCCAAATTTACAGAAAATATTTCACTTATATATTATTATTTGATTAATATCTGTAAAGGTTAAGTATTTAAAAGTGAGTTTAAATTTCATATTAATAAAAATAAAAAAGTTATAAGAGTAAAGATACGAACATATTATATTAAAATTGTGAATAAGACGATATCAATTTCTTGTGTAAGTGGATTAAAATCTTATTAAAATTTCCCTACTTACCATCACTTAATGCATAGTATGATATAAAAGGATTTGTACGTAGAAATAATTAAATTTGATTGAAACTTATGTATATTTTAATATGTAGATTTGAAGATGAAGTATGCAGATTTGAAGATGACGTCCGGTATAAAACCAAGTCCACCACCTCCTCCCCGTACACGTCCTCCAATAAATGTTAAACCCATTGTTCGGTCAGCTCCACCTCCAATTTCAATGGGATAAGATCTTGAATTATGAATCATCTATGGTCCTTCAACTACTTTGTTTATTTCACTTCTTTAAACCATTGAGTTATATGAATAATATAAATAACATAATAAAAGTTTATTCAAATTAGATCAAAGTAGGAAAGAAAGTATTGTATATGTTGGCTGTCTTTGGTAACAATAACTTGTTGTAATTCCTCCTCATTCAATAAAAGTATACTTAATTCACTTGAAAACAGTTAATATTACTTAATTTTACTATAATATTTGCAAAATAACAATTAAAACGATATGTTTAAATGTAACTTAATATCAAGAATACAAAGTAAGCATTGAAAATAGAATATTTTCAATTATTTTGAAAGGTATTTTGCTTGACATCGTTAATTAGAGAGAAAATAATTAAAATTTGTTTATTTTTTTCGAGTCTCATAGGTTAAAAAAAAGAAAACTCATGTTAAATGGACAAAGTTGATTAGCATCCTTTGAATATTATATCAATTTCATTAAAAAAATTGTACTATTTCTTAGAATTTGACATCAAGAATTAAAAAAAAAGCTACTAAAAATAAAATATTGATTAATTGAAAGGTATTTTGGAAATGGTCTCGTTAAATAAGGTAAGATTAGTTAAATTTTCCTGTATTTAACCGGGAGTGTATGAGAGTACTTAGATTTATATCTCTAAAATTATTATTCTTTTTATTTAGTCTCTTAGTAATAATAATAATAACATATACTTATGGACCAAAATAAATGAGTTAGTTTTAATTCATTTCAAGTTGAACAAATTAGTTTTAGTTCATTACAACTTGAACAAATTAGTTTTAATTCATTACAACTGCTCATCCTTTGAAAACAGTTGAACAAATTACAAGTTATGTAAAGTCTTAAATGTATTTTAATCATATAAGACATAAAAAAAATTAACTAATTTTTTCATTATCTCTTCTAAAATATTTTTATTTTTATTTTTATAAATTTATATTAGGTATCAATATGAACTTTAACATCTCAGTTAGACTGATACTTCAAAGATTAATAATCATATATGATACATGAAATATATTATTAAAAAAAATAAAATAAAAATTATGAGAGATTGGGTCGAATTCATGATAAGAAAATATAATAAATACATTCCAATCAAATTAAATAAAACAAAAAAAATAGAATTAATACTTATTATGATAAAAATATAATTTAATAATAATAAATAAATCATCATATTATTTAAAATCTAATTTATTTTCGAGTCACAAATAAAAATTTTGAACTCAGTTTTTTTACCAATCTTTATACACTTTTAAAATAAGAAACAATAATTTTTTCGATGCTAAATAACAAGTAAAATTAATACAAATGAGTTAAAGCTAATAGTGATGCTTAGAAAAAAGAGAAAATGGATTTCAACTCAATTAGGCCAATAGGGTGCAAAATAAAATTTATACCTAAACTGGCCAAAAACGTATTTGTTCAAAATTAAATTTTGAAGAGAAATGCAATTAAATAAAGTAAAAAAATAAAAAATAACTTAAACAAATATGTATTCGTTGGAATTATGGTGGTTAAATAACACAAGAAAGAAAGAAAAACATAGTTGATGGTTTGGAGCCACCAACAAAGTTTATTAATTTGGGAAATTTTTAAAGATTCACTTTTATTGAAAATTGGTCTACAAAAAATAGATAGGCTCACCAACCAGTGATAAAATAATCGTACTACACCCCTGATGCTTCCACTAAATAAAATTGGTTATCTTATAATCAGTTATGCATTTTCTAATAAATTTGAAAACATATTTTTAAATAAAATTAAAAACTTAAAGGAAAAATAAAAAAAATATTTTGAAAATATAATTTTATTTTTTCTTAATTTACTAGTTAAATGAGTTACTTCTAGAACAATTAATTCTGAGGATTTTCCACCTGCTTTTGATTAAATTTAAGGACCAAATATTTATTACTTATTAGATACTTAAATTAAAAGAAAACTACGAATAAAGATAGAAAGTAACTTTTTTAAGTTGTTATTAAAATAGTTTCATCTTAAATATTTTATATAATAATAGTGTCTTTAGTAACTATTTTTTAATGACAGCACGTTTTATAACTTTTCCTTCACCAAAATATTTTTAAGAATTTTTATTAATATGTCATTTCTACCAATTTATCTTTTTATTTAAAATTTGTCAATAAATAAAATAGCCTTCTATTACGATATATAGTTTATTCATTATAAATTTAAAATATAATGTAAATTCAAAAAAATCATTTATTACAAATCTAATTATAATATAATTTATGTCTTTAAAATATTTATTTATTACAAATTTTAATTATAAAATTATTTATACCATACATTGCTTGTACTGAAGAAACTAATCAACTTGAATCTGAAAAACTTGGAAAACCTCTTGAATTCCCCTTCGAAATACTTTTTTTTTTTTTCAAAATTAATAATATCTTTTGATTTTAGATCCTTCATTATTGGTGCCAAGAATAATTCAACAACGCAGTACAGTCGAAAACATTATTGGTGCCAAGACTAATCCAACAAGGCAGTACAGTAAAAAAACAAACAATCCATTCTGAAATTAGGGTTCACACTTAATACTTGACCTTCAATTATTTTTATGGTTTAAAATTATTTGTCATTAAACGTAACTTTTTTAATGTTATACTAAAATTGATTTTAAGGTTTGAAATTTAAAATTTGTAAATAAAAAATGTGATTAAAAAAGAGATTATGTTAAAAATATTTTCTCATTTTGTTAACAAAAATTTATTAACAAAACCTATGGATAAGAGAAAAAAAAAATATTTTTTAACATATTTCTTTACACAATTTTATATTATTCTCTTAATTTATGAAAAATCATAAAATTATGTAAGTTTTACTCCTTGATAATGAATTTCATTCATTATTTTATAAGTTTTGAATAAATTTAACTAATAATTAAAATTTATTAAAACATTTATTACTATTTTAAAATACGTGGAATTGTTTAAAAAATAAAATATAAAGTACGATTTCGTGATATAAAATTTGCTTAATTCTAAGTTTAGTCTCTAAATTTTATAAAATTTACAATTTTACTCTCCAAATTTTATAAAATTTGCAATTTTAGTCTCTAATGTTTTTTCTCTATAGGTTTAGTCCATTAAGTTTTAGTTATCCATGGCCATGGTTCATTAACTTTTTTATATGCAATTTTGATCTTCAATATTTAATTATCTATTACTTGTTTAATTTTAGTTTAAGAAAATTTCACCATCCCCAATTTTGCAAATATTATCTTCTTCAATCAAGTAAAAGAAGTTACAAGTATTACGTGTTTTCTCCGAATCTTACCATCTGAAACCGATATTATAAGTAATTAAAAATTAAAATTATGGAAAAACTTAAGAAAACAAAATTAAAAATTTTGTAAAATCTAAGAAAAAGATTATAATTAAGTTTATAAATTTAAAAGGCACATATAATTATAATTTTTAATAGATATATCAACATTTAGGAGATTTAGTATGGATAGTCTTAAATTAACCCATATAAACGTATTTTTCTTTTTATTTGCTTTTTAGTTTTCTTATTTCTACCGAATAATATGAGAATCAAACTCACACACTTTGATGTCGATCTTAAAATAAATTACATTCTTAATTTACAGATTCTTAAAGTAGCAAAATTTATCTTCTCCACGAGCAATTATGCATCAGAGCTTAAACTCTGAACGTGACTTCAAAATGTCTAATCAATTACAGTTACATGGGCTTTTCTTTCTTCATTTTTTTTTTCAAATAACTGATTATAGTTTTTGTCATATGTAACATTACCACGAAGTTTCCTTTATAATAGCTGAATTTTATTTTTCAGGTTCTTCATTTAGACAATTCTTCAATTAGAAGCGGTCAAATTAAAATATTTTTAAGTAAATTTGGACTAAAATTATTCTAACTAAAATATAATTGGATAAAGAATATTACAACTGATTATTTTTAGATTCTTAAAAGATTGATAAATAATTAAGATTATAATATGAGGATGCAAAATTAAAAAGAAAAACAAGTTATTTTTTCTGTTCACTTTAGCTACATAAACTGCTCGCTTTCTTATCATCATTGACCTACTTTTCTGTCGGAAATTTCATGGAAAGCTCAAATAGAAGCAAATTTTGTTCTGGTAACTATGAAGCAGAAGTTGTATATTAAATTGGGTTTGGGTTTCAGCATTCAACACACATAAATTGGGATGGCTAGGATCACTCTTTCTTCTATGTCTCTCTCTTTGTTTATTCTTCTCATAATCACCTTCACTTTATTCATACAACCAATTCCAGTCAGTGCAGGTTTGTTTCTTTCATCGAATTTTCCAAATTTATAGAGAATATTTTATCAGTATATTATCATTAGTAATATAATTAAATTTGACTGAAACTTATGTATATTTATATTGACATGATGAGAACTTGTTTTAATATTTAGATTTGAAGATGAGAAAGTTGGGTGTAAAACCAAGTCCACCACCTTCTCCCCGTCCAGGCCCTTCAACAAATGTTAAACCCCCCATTTTTCGGTCACCTCCACCTCCAATTTCAATGGCATAAGATATTGAATTATTAATCATCTATGGTCCTTCAACTACTTTGTTTTTCATCATGTATTTCACTTCTTTATACTATTGAGTTATATGAATAATATACATAACATTATTATGTCAAAATTTGATTCCAAGTGCAAATTAGATTCAAAGGAGGAAAGAGTACTATATTTTGGCTGTCTTTGATAACAATAAGTTGTTTTAATTCCTCCTCTTTCAAATAAAAGTATACTTAATTAACTTGAAAACAGTTAATATTACTTATTTTTACTATAAGATTTACCAAATGAAAATTAAAAAATATCTTGAAGTGTAACTTAATATCAAGAATACAGAGTAGGCATTGAAAATATAAAATATTCTCAATTTTGAAAGGTATTTAGATGACATCATTAAATAAAGAGAAAATAATTAAAATTTATTTATTCTTTCGAGTCTCATAAGTAAAAAAAGTAAAAAACAAAAAAAACAAAAACTCATGTTAATTCTTACAAAATATTTAATTACTCATCCAAATTATTTTTCTAATATTTTAGAAGTTAAAACACAATTTTCTTTTTAATATAATTAGATAAATGTCAAAATTATTAACATTTTTAGTAAGTTATTAAGTATATTTTTTCAACAATATTATCCTAAAACCGTGTTGAAACAATTTAATGATGATTCTAATGATAATTGTCCACATATTATTGATTTACCACAACAATTAATTTTAAAACTATTATTATTATAAGTTTTGTTCAACTTACCTTAATGTCGTATTTTTTGTTTCTTTGGTCTCTTAATAATACATGTTACTTTTCTATCGTCTTTCCATTTATTGATGGTAAGAGTGCCTATGGACAAAGAGAGTGTGCATTGTCCAAGTCTCTCATTTTTATGAATTGTCATATCTCTGTCAATTGTCAATTGCCTAGGTTGGTTTTCTCTATATTTACATCATTAATGTTTTTATTTATTGTAGAAATGAGAAATGTTTAGTATGTATATATGGTAAGACATGAAATTTGTTGTGTTTTAGGGAAATAAATATTGAATTGTTACATTACCTGTCCATTTTTATTTCACCTAAAATTAAAATGATAGTAAACTAGATAATGAAAATAAAAAGGAATGGCAAAACCAATAATAATTAATTGAGTTTTGAACAAATATTGTAACTTATAAAATGCTTAATCACTACTCCAACTTAACGTTGTTTACATTAATATTGATAAATAGAAAAAAGAATAAGAGAGGATAAGAAAGAATAGAGAGAGAAGGGAGAGAACAAAGACAGTGAAAAGTAAAAAAGATACATGAAGAAAAGGGTAGAAACAAAATAAGAGAAGAAGAAAGAAGAAAAATAAGTACAAATAATCAAAGAGAAAAATGAGGAAAAGAAACACATTTCTTTTATTTTTTAGAATTTAAAATTTTTTAAATAAATATTAGGTGTTTACAAGTTGCAAGTTAAGAATATTGATAATCTGTTTTTTAATTATTCTATTATTTTTTTATATAGAATTGATTTTGAAACATTTTTCTGGATTTTGTAGATTTATCTTTTATTGATTTCATTAATTTCACTAAAGTTCCTTTTAGTACGTAGTCTTTTTATTTGTTTAGTTAAAATCATTACCTTTTTTATATGAATGATTTCAAAAATGAGATATTTTACCAAATTTTAATAAGTTATTAACATAAATATTACTTTACATATTCTTAAAAATTGTATTCGAATTTAGATAATTTTCTCAAAAAGATATGTAATTACATTTTAGATTGTTTTTTTTATTATGAAACAGTTTGGTATTTAGCATTATAATTGAAAAAGTCTTATCTCCTGTGTAATTCTTTTATGCTCTTAAATTTGGTTGATTAAAGTTAACACTAATAGAAGTATTAGAGGTGCTTCTAGTTTTGTAGCATGTGAAGATATTTTTAGGACAATTGTAATAAATATATGGATAACTTTTATATTTTTTTATATTCAACATGCTTTTCATGTTAAAGTTTTGAATGTCATTTCTTATTATTGAATATGCTCAATTAAAGATTTTTTAAAAATTTAGATTGGAGTATAAATTTTCTTTGCTTTCTTTTCATATCATTCATCAAATTCTTAAAAAAATAGATTATATATATATATATATATATATATATATATATATATATATATATATATATATATATATTGATTGTGATGTTATGAAGTTTAAGGTGACTATTTTTGTATGAAGAGTAATAGCTATATAGAGATTGGTTAACTTAACGTGCAAAATAGGTTAACTTTATTTGTTTTTCTACTTCGTATTTAGTTAAACTTTTTTCATTATATGTTTAAATTTTTGTTTTAAGTAGGTTTTTTTTCATTGTAACTTCCATGCCTTTTGTTATTGTTCTTTTATTTTTCTTTAGTATATTTTTTTAAAATTTTATAAGTAAATTGAAAATTAAAAATCAAAATTATGGAAACAATTAAGAAATCTAAAAACAAATATTATAATTAAGTTTATAAAATTAAAAGACACACATAATTATATTTTTAATAGATATATCAACATTTAGGAGATTTAGTATCAATAGTCTAAAATTAACCCATATAAACGTTTCTTCTTTTTATTTGTTTTTCAATTTTCTTATTTCTACCGAATAATATGAGAATCAAACTGATCTTAAAATAAATTACATTCCTATTTACAGATTCTTAAAGTAGCAAAATTTAGCTTCTCCAAGAGCAACTATGCATCAGAGCTTAAACTCTGAAAGTGACTTCAAAGTGTCTAATCAATTACAGTTACATGGTCTTTTCTTTCTTTCGTTTTTCTTTTTCAAATAACTTATTATAGCTTTTGTCACATGTAACATTACCACGAAGTTTCCTTTTATAGTAGGTTCTTCATTTAGACAGTTCTTCGATTAGAAGCGGTCAAATTAATATATTTTTAAGTAAATTTGGATTCAAATTATTTTAACTAAAATATATTTGGAATTTTGCATATGATAAAAAAAATGAATTATATAAGAAAATATTACAACTGATTAATTTTAGATTCTTAAAAGATTGATAAATAATTAATATTATAATATGGGGATGCAAAATTAAAAAGAAAAACAAGTTATTTTTTTCTGTTCATTCTTGCTACAACTTGCTCGCTTTATTATCATCATTGACCTACTTTTCTATGGGAAAGTTCCCAGAATGCTCAAATAGAAGCAAGCAAACTTTGCTTTGGTAACTATGAAGCAGAAGTTGTATAAATTGGGTTTGGGTTTCAGCATTCAACACACATAAATTGGGATGGCTAGGATCACTCTTTCTTCTATGTCTCTCTCTTTGTTTATTCTTCTCATTCTCACCTTCACTTTATTCCTACAACCAATTCCAGTCAGTGCAGGTTTGTCTCTTTCATTGAATTATCCAAATTTATAGAAAATAGTTTACTTCTTTATTATTATTATTATTATTTATTTAATATATATATATATATATATATATATATAAATGTTAAGTATTTAAATGTAAGTTTAAATCTTATATTAAATAAAAATAAAAAGGTTAGGTAATATATATAAAACAAGAAATTTAAATATATTATTTTAAAATTTTAGATTAAAGACAGTATTAATTTTTTGTTTGTATTAAATTCAAGTCTCAGCGATCTCCTCGCCATCCATTATTATTAATGTATAGTATAATATAAAAGAATTTGTATATAGTAATAATTAAATTTGATTGAAACTTATGTATATTTTATATTGACATGATGAGAAGTTGTTTTAATATGTAGATTTGAAGATGAGAAAGTTGGGTGTAAAACCAAGTCCACCACCTTCTCCCCGTTCAGCAACAACTTTTAAACCTCCAATTGTTAAACCCCCCATTGCCGCTCCGTCACCTCCACCTCCAATTTCCATGGCATAAGATTTTGAATTATTAATCATCTATGGTCCTTCAACTACTTTGTTTTTCATCATGTATTTCACTTCTTTATACTATTGAGTTATATGTATAATATAAATAACATTATTATGTGAAAAGTTTATTCAAATTAGATTCAGAGGAGGAAAGAAAGTATTGTATATTTTGGCTGTCTTTGGTAACCATAAGTTGTTGTAATTCCTCCTCATTCAATAAAAGTATACTTGATTAAATTGAAAACAGTTAATATTACTTGATTTTACTATAAGATTTACCAAATAAAAATTAAAAAATATCTTTAAGTGTAACTTAATATCAAGAATACAGAGTAGGCATTGAAAATATAGAATATTCACAAGTTTGAAAGATATTTAGATGACATCATTAAATAAGGAGAAAATAATTAAAATTTGTTTATTTATTCGAGTCTCGTAAGTAAAAAAGCAAAAAACAAAAACTCATGTTAATTCTTAGAAAAGATTTAATTACTCATCCAATTTATTTTTCTAATATTTTAGAAGTCAAAACACAATTTTCTTTTGAATCTAATTAGATAAATGTCAAAATTATTAACATTTTTAGTAAGTTAATCAAACAATTTTATAATTAAGTATAATTTTTCAACAACATTATCCTAAAACTGTATTGAAACAATTTACTGATGATTCTAATAATAATTGTCCACATGTTATTATTTACCATAATAATTAATTTTAGAACTATTATTATTATAAGTTTTGTTTAACTTATCCTAATGTCATATTTCTTGTTTCTTTGGTCTCTTAATGATACATGTTACTTTTTTTATCGTCTTTCCATTTATTGACGATAAGAGTACGAATAAGAGTACGTATGGATAACGAGAGTATGCATTGCCCAAGTCTCTCATTTCTATCAATTGCCATATCTTTGTAAATTGTCAATTGCCTAGGTTGGTTTTTCCTATATTTACATCATTAACGTTTTTATTTATTGTAGAACTGAAAGATGTTTAGTATGTATATATCATAAGACATGAAAATTTACCTTGGGTTTTAGGAAAATAAATATTGAATTGTTACTTTACCTGTCCATTTCACGTAAAATTAAAATATAGGAAACTTGATAATGATAATAAAAAGGAATGGCAAGACCGATAATAATTAATTGAGTTTTGAACAGTATTCTAACTTATAAATGCTTAATCATTACTCCAACTTATTAGGTTTAAATATTAACGTTGTTTACATCAATATTGATAAAGAGAAAAAAATGAAGAGATGAGATAGAAAATGGGAGATGATAAGAAAGAATAGAGAGAGAAGGGAGAGCACAAAGATACTGAAAGAGTAAAAAAATTATATATCGGAGAAGAAAATAAGAGAGGAAGAAAAGAAAAGAAAAAATAGAAACGACCAAAGAGATATAATAGGAAAGAAATATAATTTTTTTTATTTTTTATAATTTAAAATTTCATAAATAAGAAAATATTAGTTGTTTCTGTTTGTTCTATATTTTATTTATGTAGATAGTAAGTTGATGATATTAATTATCTATTTTTTAATTGTTCTGTTATTTATTTTATATGGAATTAAAAAATATTTTTTCTTATTTTATAGACTTATCTTTTACTAGTTTTCTTAATTTCATTAAAGTTTTTGGTAGTCTTCTTATATCTGGTTAAGTCTCCCATCATTACTTTTTTCATGTAAATGATTTAAAAAATGCAAAATCTTTCATATTTCAATAAACTATTAACATGAATATTATTTTACATGTTATTAAAGATGTATTCGAATCTCAATTACCACTTCCAAAAACACATACATCTAATTACATTTTGGAATTTTTTATTTTAATTTTAAAACAGTTTGGTATTAGCACTAAAACTAGGAAAGCTCTATCTCTTGTGCAAATTTTTTTGTGTTTTCCTGAATTTGGTTAGACTAAAGTCAACACTACTAAAGCTGCTACAAATACTCCTTGATTTACAACTTGTGGAGATATTTTCAGGACAATTGTGATAAGTATGTGGATAATTTTTATGTTTTATTGGGTATTTAACATACTTTATGTTGAGCTTATGAGTGTCATTTTTACTATTGAATATACTCAATTAAAGGATTTTCAAAAGCTTTGGTAGATTGTGACTCTTATTTGCTTTAGAGTGATATCATTAATTGAATTTTTAAATATAGATGACATAAGTATATGCAAATTTGTGATCCTATAGAGTTTAAGGTGTTTTATGTTTTTATAGAAGATAATAGCTACGTTGATAGATTGGTTAATCTAAGTGTGTAAAATAAGATTTAGTTTGTCTAGTATTCTATTTTGTATAAGGCTGAATTTTTTTTATAATAGATTTCAATTATCTTTCATTTGTAAAGAATTTGTTCTATTTTGCATGAATTTAGTATAGGTCCATATTTTTTGTTATTTCTTCTTTTGTTTTTCTTTAATAATTATTTTATAACATATGATTGTTGAGTATTAGTTTAACTGAGATATCACAATCCATTAACATAAGTTTTTTTATTAAAAGGAATTAGAATTTTTTTTTTACAAAATTTAAATTTTTAAAAGAAGTACTATAAATAAGTCTTTTAAATTCTTGAAAAAAAAGTGATGCCTAACATATTTCATCACAAAAATATTTTAAATTCTTGAAAATTTTTAAATTCTTGAAAAAATTTAATAAACTATCCTGATCACTAGAACGAAAAATTAAGAAAAGATTAAAAAAGTTCTAATATTAAACTACAATAAAATTATGAATAAGTACTTAAAAATGGATTGTTGATGCCTTTGATATCTCTTAAGTCACACGCTTTGATATCGATCTTAAAATAAATTACATTCTTAATTACAGATTCTTAAAGTAACAAAATTTATCTTCTCCGAGAGCAACTATGCATCAGAGCCCTTAAACTCTGAACGTCACTTCAAAATGTCTAATCAATTACAGTTACATGTTCTTTTCTTTCTTTCCTTTTTCTTTTTCAAATAACTAATTATAGTTTGCGTCATATGTAACATTATCACGAAGTTTCCTTTTTATAATAGCTGGATTTTACTTTTCAGAAGACAATTCTTCAATTAGAAGTGGTCAAATTAAAATATTCTTTTAAGTAAATTTGGATTCAAATTATTTTAACTAAAATATAATTGGAATTTTGCATATGATAAAAAAATATGCGTTAAATAAGAAAATATCACAACTGATTATTTTTTAGATTCATAAAAGATTGATAAATAATTAATATTATAATATGGGGATGCAAAATTAAAAAGAAAAACAAGTTATCTTTTCTGTTCATTCTTGCTACAAAAACTTGCTCGCTTTATTATCATCGTTGCCCTACTTTTCTATGGGAAATTTCACAGAAAGCTCAAATAGAAGCAAACTTTGCTTTGGTAACTATGAAGCAAAAGTTGTATAAATTGGGTTTGGGTTTTAGCATTCAACACACATAAATTGGGATGGCCAGGCTCACTCTTTCTTCTATGTCTCTATCTTTGTTTATTCTCCTTTTACTGACCTTCACTTTATTCATACAACCAATTCCAGTCAGTGCAGGTTTGTCTCTTCATTGAATTATCCAAATTTACAGAAAATATTTTACTTTTAATACGTGTAAATGTTAAATATTTAAGTATGCGTTTAAATCTAATATTGAATAAAAATAAGATAAGATATTGAATATAAATAAAAAAAGTTAAATAACATATACTAAAAAATACTTTAAATATATTATTTTAAGATTTAAGATTAAAGTCTGGGTCAATTTCTTATGTAGATTAGATTAAAGTCGAGATCTCATCACTTAATGCATTGTATAAATAAAAGGATTTGTATGTAGTAATAATTAAATGATTTGTATGTATTAATAATTAAATTGGATTGAAACTTATGTATATTTATATTGACATGATGAGAATTTGTTTTAATATGTAGATTTGAAGATGAGAAAGTTGGGTGTAAAACCAAGTCCACCACCTTCTCCCCAACCAGCAAGAACTTACAAACCCCCCCATATTAAACCCCCCACTGCTCCGTCACCTCCACCTCCAATTTCCATGGCATAAGATCTTGAATTATTAATCATCTATTGTCCTTCAACTACTTTGTTTTTCATCATGTATTTCACTTCTTTATATTATTGAGTTATATGTATAATATAAATAATATTATTATGTGAAAGTTTGATTCAAATTAGATTCAAAGGAGGAAAGAAAGTATTGTATATTTTGGCTGTCTTTGGTAACCATAAGTTGTTGTAATTCCTCCTCATTCAATAAAACTATACTTGATTAACTTGAAAACAGTTAATATTACTTGATTTTACTATAAGATTTACCAAATAAAAATTAAAAAATATCTTTAAGTGTAACTTAATATCAAGAATACAGAGTAGACATTAAAAATATAGAATATTCTCAAATTTGAAAGGTATTTTAGATGACATTATTAAATGGAGAAAAAATAATTAAAATTTGGTTATTCTTTCGAGTCTCATAAGTAAAAAAGAAAAAAAAAATCATGTTAATGGAGAAAGTTGATTAGCATCCTTTGAATATTATATCAAATTTATTAAAAAAATATTTGTTCTATTTCCTAGAATTTGACATCAAGAATTAAAAAAAGTCACTAAAAATAAAATATTGATTAAATGAAAGGTATTTTGGAAATGGCCTCGTTTAATAAGGTAAAATTAGTTTAATTTTCCTGTATTTAACCGGGAGTGTATGAAAGTAAGAAAAAGATTATGAAAGTGCTTAGATTTATATCTCTAAAATTATCTGTTTTTATTTAGTCTTTAGTAATAATAATTACATATATTTATGGACCAAAATAGAAAATAATGAATTAGTTTAAATTCATTACAAGTTGAACAAATTAGTTTTAATTCATTAATTGTTCATCCTTTGAAAAGTTGAAGAAATTACAAGTTTTGTAAAGTCTTAAATGTATTTTTAATCATATAAGACATAAAACAAAAATTTTAACTAATTTTCCATCATCTCTTCCAAAATATTTAATTACTCATCCATTTGATTTTTCTAATATTTTAGAAGTTAAAACACAATTTTATTTTGAATCTAAATAGATAAATGTGAAAATTATTAACATCTTTAGTAAGTTACTCAATCAAGAAATTTTATAATTAAGTATAATTTTTCAACATTATCTTAAAACCGTGTTGAAACAATTTAATGATGATTCTAATAATAATTCCATATATTAATTTATCACAACAATTAATTTTTGAACTAATGTTATTATAAGTGTTGTTTAACTTATCCTAATGTTGTCTTTCCTTTTTGTTTGGTCTCTTAATGATACATGTTGCTTTTCTATCATCTTTCCATTTATTGACCATAAGAGTGTGTATTGACCAAGAGTGTGTGCATTGCCCAAGTCTCTCATTTCTATCAATTTGCAATATCTTTGTCAACTGTCAATTGCCTGAAGTCGATTTTTTCTATGTTCACATCATTAACGTTTTTGTTTATTGTAGAACTAAGAAATGTTTAGTATGTATATATCGTAAGACGTGAAAATTTCTCGTGTTTTAGGGAAATAAATATTGAATTCTTATATCATCGATCCATTTAACGTAAAATTAAAATGATACAAGATAAGAAGGAAAGGGTAGAAACAAATCAAAGATGAAGAAAGAAGAAAGAAAAAATTACCACATATATATAAGAAAAGAAACATAATCTTTTCTAGAATTTAAAATTCCTTCTAATTTGTTGTTTCTTTTTTCTTTATGTATTTTCTATATGCATGTTGCAAGTTTAAGATATTGATTATCTGTTTTTTAATTGTTTTATTATTTCTTTCATATATGGACTTAATTTTTAATGGCTTTATTTTTCATTAAAGCTCCTCATAATGATTAAGCCTTCCATCATTACTTTTTTTATATGGATGATTTGAAAAATAAGAAATTTTACTAAATTTCAGTAGGTTATTAGCATAAATACTACTTTACATGTTATTAAGGATTATATTCAAATCTTAGATAACACTTTCAAAAAGCATGTCTAGTTACATTTTAGATTTTTCTATTTTAAAACAGTTTGGTATTAGTAATAGAACTAGGAAGCTCCTATCTCTTGTGCAAGTTTTTTGTATTTTTCTAAATTTGGTTGGATTAAAGTCAATACTGATGGAGCTACTAGAGCTGCTCTTAGTTTTGCGAATTCTGAAGGTATTTTTAGGGCAGTCGTGGTAAATATGTGAGTATGTTTTATGCTTTATTGAGTATTCAACATGCTCTTTATGTCATGTGTGTTGTTCTTGCTATTGAATGTGCTCAATTGATGAATTTTTAAAAGCTTTGTTTGAAGTGTGACTCTTATTTACTTTTTGCTCATATCATTTCTTGGATTCTTAAAGATAAATGACATAAGTGTATGTAGATTTATGATGCTATGGAGTTTAGGGCGGCTCATGTCTTCATGGAGGGTAGTAGTTATGTTGATAGATTGGCTAACTTAAGTGTGCAAAAGAGGGGTGAGTTTGTCTAGTATTCCACTCTGTATTAGGTTGAACTTCTCTCATAATAGGTTTCAACTTCCTTTATTTGTAGAGAGTTTGTTTTTTTTTTGCATAAATTTGGTGTAACCCTCTATGCTTCTTGTTATTTGTTTTTTCTTCTTTAATAATTTTTTCATGACGGGAGATTATTGGTAGGTTTTAAAGTGTCAGCTTAACTAAGATATCAAAATCCATAGCGATACCTCAGATGAGCTTTTTGTTAAAAAATAAGAAAAAATATTTTTATAAAATTTCAATTTTAAAAAATATATATCAAAATAGCATATTTCATCACAATAATATTATAAGTTATCTAAAAAGATAATAAATTATCCTGATCACTAAAACTATAACTAATAAAAGATTAAATAAGTTCTAATTATTAAACTACTATAATAAAATAAAATGTTCCAAATGCAAACCTAAAAATTTGTGAATAGGTATTTGAAGATGGATTGTTGATGCCTTTATGTTAAGGATAATGCGGGTTGGGTGTCTAGCCTGTAAGAAAAAGCCTGAGTGGAACTAAGTGTTTTAATCCACTAGCTTGTTTATGTCCACCTCATATAACCTATAATTCGTGTGGGCCAATGACGGGACAAGGCAAGTTAATCCCTATAACTCATAACAAAAAGATTATTATATTTCAATGTTATTGAAATAGAACAACAAAAATGATATTTTTGAAGTCAAGACAAGATGATAATTAATTAGCATAACTTTTTAGTAGCTTAGATAATAATTTTTTTTGTTGGAGATCCTACATTAATTAGAGATGAGACATTTCAATAGTTTATAAAGTGGATGCAAATCTCAATACAAGTCACCTTAGTAGTTTGATGGTTGGAATTACTTCTTACCGATTTAAGCACTTGGGTTCGAAACTTGTACAAATCAAGGAGAAAATCCAAAAAGTGGTATTTCAAAATACCTTTAATTAACCTCACCTTACAAGTCGGTTTTGTAAGGTTGAGTTAGGCTTAAAGTCCACTTCTTGATATGGTATCAAAGCCTATTTTAGCATAGAAGGGTTTTGGATCTATCCAGCCACCCACTATCGAGCCATTATCGGACCACCCTTACTTATAAGTTTCATGCTCGAGTTGAGGAGTCTCGACATGAAGGGATGTGTCGGAGATCCCACATCCACTAGAAATGAGACCTTTCAATAGTTTATAAAATGGGTGCATACCTCATCTTACAAGTCGATTTTGTAAGGTTGAGTTTGGTTTAAAGTCAACTTCTTAATATTTTATTTCCTTGTTTATAAAATATTTAATTTTTACATATTTATTTGATATAGATGTTAACCTTATATTTGTTTGGCTTATTTAACTTTTATTATTAATGATAAACTCATGGTGCGCAATAAAGATGTTGTTACAATATGTATTTTTTTATTAAGATTTTGAAGTAGACTAAACAACGAACCAATCATTATGCAGGACGGACCAACAAAACTAATCCCACTTTTTATGCAGATTAGCTCGCCAAAATGGGTCATGCCAACCTTCATTGTCAGAAAAATTCTTCTTACACCGCCATAGTAGAAGTGAAAATATCATTTTATCCTTAATAAATAAATAAACCCTACACCCCCTCTATATCTTCTGAGCACCTCCTGCATTTTCTCTTGGTCATTTTTATGTTGGAGAGCACTTACGCACTCGATCGCCATAGTAAGTCACTCGAGTCAATCTCCTTCTATTTTGGAATGTTCACCTAGGTAGGTATACACATTAACATTTGCCTGAGTGTGTTACGATAGTATGAATATGAGTAGACGATTCCTCCACCTCCCATGCCATATGATAGTGAGTTTTGACAAGTTGTCACACTTTGTTGATCACCTCATCACAGGTGTGAGATTGACTTCTCATGCATTTGCATGTGCAGTCCAATACATGCAATTGTTCATAATTGTATACATCCATATATAGTTCGTGATGCAAAGGAAGACTAACCATTTATACTACCACGTCGTCGTGCTCGTAGTCCATAGGATGAGACACAAACCATCATCACAATATAATCATGCATATTTGGTAAATTATTATGTTGTCCAATATATTCATTTTTTTATTTATCACGAATTTTGTTTTAGCATAGACATTAACACATGCCATTTCAATAAATACAGTGTATATTCAAACAAATAATGTCTTACAAAGAATAATTCACTATAATCATGTCACCGAAGACACTCTAACATGAAAGAGAACACATACTAACACTCCAATTAACCTGTAGTGTGATATAAAAAGGAGTTGTTTATACTAGACATTCTCATTCTATATGTGACACGAGTCCATGACATAGTAGTTAAATCTTATATTATATTTTGTTTATATTCATGTTTTCAATTTACGAATTAATTATACAATATGACAACTTTTAGTTAATTTGACAACCATGTTGTCTTTCTATTTATTCAAACTTACATTTGTTTTCAAATTTATGTTATCATTATGTTATAAAAAAATAAAAATTATTGACGAGACAAATTCATCGAAAAAATCTAAAATCTGTCGATAAATTGATTGTATATAAATTTATCAACGGATTTAGAGTAAATTCGTCGATAAATCCAACGTAAATTTAGTGACGGATGATATCCATCGATAAAATCGTCGATAATAATATTTTACTGACGGATAAACTTGTAGTATTAAGATATAATATATTTTTTAACTATAAATTTTTTGACTATAACTTTTTATATAATAGTGAGAAAATAGTGAAAAAATAAATTATATCATTAATGGGTTATATGCATAATCAATCTAGATTAAGTAAAACCATATATCTATTAATTTCTTATTTATTTAAATTTAGTATACTTAAAAATATTATAGTCTAAATTATTTAATTTGGAATACAATATATTCCGAATTTCGCATACTGGAATAGAAAATTTTACAATGACATTTTTAGTATTTTACAAGAATTTGATTCATTGTCATCTCTACTTTCGGAATAACAAATTTTTAAAATCGAATTAAACTCTAAGAACATATAGTTGGACCCTTTAAACAATCGAATTCAACGCACCACGTTCTGGTCTCCTAATTCATATATTTTAACGTTACGAATACGCAAATTTTCTCATTTGATTGTTGACTAATCAAACTAATACCAATAGACCTGATTTTCTTTTTCCTCGTGGTTGCTTGACAAATTCATGGAGTTATACCTGTTACATTTTTTAAATGAATTTAGTAGAAAAAAAAAATCAGGGTTTTCTACTCTCGTCACTATAAATTTTTCTCGATCTCTGATTCTGAAGCATGTGTAGCATAGTATCAAGTTTCACCACTGTGAGATATGGCTAACATCTTCAGTCTCTCATCAATCTCTCCACGTTTTCTTCTGTTAATGATAGCCTTTGTTTTGCTTTTGGAGTTGAGTTTTGGTTCAGGTTAGTCTTTGTAATGAATCATGAAAAATGCATAGAAGAACGTAATCACGATCACTTCCTCCTCGTATGTGTCATGCATGTTCATTTTATTTTTTTTTTTGACAAAATCAAAACATAGGGTTTTGTTGATTCTGGAAAAACATTTTGAACCTTTGACATAGTCTTGTTGTTTTAATTTGCAGATCTGAATATGAGGAAACTGGGTGAAATGCCAACGCGACCTCGTTCACCATATCCAAACCCAGCACCAATGCCTGGAAAATTAGGGCCACCATGACCTACAAAATTTCATGTTATTCTTGTTCCATGGACTACACCACGTCACATCATTTTAAATTATGCAGTTATACTTTTGTGATAAAAATAAATAAATATTCACATCTACTTTCTTAGATATAATCGTAAGTTATATATATTCGGAATTTTGGATTTAAAATTAGGGCTTTGAATCATGTTTAGGGCAGAAAGTGCAGCTGGTTTGATTCCAAACATATGTTTCTTAATGTTCATCGTAATTGTGATCTAGAAAAACTGAATCCAGATAAGTTTGGTTTTAATTTTTTTAATATAATATTATTATTTTTGTTGCAATCCTAGTAATATATATTAATGGTAAGCATAAAAAATTAAAAAAATCAGTTAACGATGATAAGGTAAATTTTGTAACTGGTTTCTTTTTTATTTATTTACTATTAATTTTTCTGAGTATGTTTAAAATAACCCTAAAACAACTAATAGTAAATGAATGAAAAAGAGATCATCTGCAACTTACAAATTCCCTGTCGCTATTTGCCAGGGTTTGTCAGGATAAGAGCATTATTGGGTCGTAACCTTCAAAATATGGATAAAAAACCATTGCTATTGGCACCCGCATAACTACTATTAAAACGCTCCAATTTTTCAGAAGGCTCCATTACATGTTTAAACTAGATTTTGTCAAGATATTCAATTGAAGTATTAAAAATTTCATATTTAAAATAAATTTTGTGATGATGTTTATCGAAACATTTCAATTATTTATCTCGAGGAAGTCTTGAAAAAATATTTAGTGAAACCATATTTTCCTTCTGTATTTGAACAAGATTTCTTCAAAATATACAATTAGCGAAAAATCTTACGGAGATACATAATAAAAACACTTTTTCATTGTGTATCTAGACCAATTGTGCATTTGCATAACAAAGTTGTCATTCTATTAATAATGCTCTCTTAAAAATAGGTTTTAATAATAGTTTGGAGGGTGTCAATAGCAATGCCCCTATTAGTATCACAGATTCAAAGTGAGCATATAATGACAATGGGCTCAACAACAAACACTAGTTTGAAGAGTGCTTCTTCTTGCACCTCCAAGTGTTCTCGGGACACCTCCAAAATTTAAAAAAATTTTAAGTCTGTCCTTTAATAAATTACCATATTATCATTGATTTTGAGAAATGCGAAAACAGTAAATGGAGGTGGGAGATCAAAGGTGAGATGATGGTGGTGGTGCAAGGTTGTGGGTGGTAGTGTGGGTGGGAAGTTTGCATCGGCGACGGCGGCGGAGGAGTGGAACAACGGCGGCACGGTGGAGTAGCAGCGAAGTAACACTACGAGGTGTTCAAATGTATTGCGAAATTTGTGGTTCCGCAACAAAAACAGTTCCAAAACATGAAATCTCTCCAAATACACTACAAATCTTACAATAGATGATACCAACCTCAAATGATTGTAAAATGTAGTGTTAATCGACGATTACGGATTGAAATGGGCACTCAAATCGCAGCTCGAAATGAGGGGGAGGCGCCGTACGCAGTGGACGAGTAACAGAGATGGAAGGAAAAGAGTTTCTAAGAATTAAAGTGCAAGGGCAAAATGGTCTGTATAATACAAAATTAAGGATATTTTTATCTGTTTCACAAATTTTGAAGGTGTCCCAAAATCTACTTGGAGGTGTAGAAAGAAACACTCATAAATAACTAAGGCTTTTACTTCCTACAACACCATTATTACTAAATACACCCTATTATTAAATGAAAAGACTAAAATACTGCCTCACAGTAACGTGCTGCCGCTGCTGACATTATTGCTGTCATTTTCATTGTTACGTCATCGCTGTTACACTTCAATCTTCCACTACAAAAAGGAAGAAAAAGAAAGCTCGTTATGGAAAGTTTGTTTTGAAAACTATCATTTATATTTCAGAAATTCTGTTCTAAAAAACTCATTTTAAAACATATTTCATATGTTTCAAAAAAAACTTGTTTTAAAAAAACACGTTCCGGAAATCTTTTAAAATATAGATACACATAATTATAAGTGCTAACGGGACTATTAAATTTTATTATAATTATCCATTTATAGTTACAAGACACAACTTTTCTAATTCTTCTTTATAATCTGAGAAACACGTATATTTCCAAAAGATAACCATTTCTAACATCATTGCTTAGATCTTAAAATGGAGACAAAACAACAACACTACACTTAAATCTTAGAGGGAAATTGCGATTATTATACTAACTTATACTCGCATATATTTTTTTAAATAGAAATTTATCTTCATTGTATTTTCAATAAAATGATAATCATATTCTATACAAATTTTAAATAAATATTTAGATTTTTAATAAATGACATTTACTTTTCTTATATCTGTAATAAAATAGTATTTACCTTATTTTATTTATAAAAGAATATTTTATTTTTACATTTTAAAACTTTACTTTTTTTAATTTTCATAATTTTTATTTAGGTTCTAAAATAAACGAGAATAATTCACATAAGATTGGAAGAGAGAAGATTGCAGGACATGTTTGTTGTCTTTTATTTTTTATACGTCTTCAATTTTCGTACATATTACATTTTACAAGTAAGATATTACCCTTACATTTTCTATGAAAAAGAATTAGATTATGCTTATTACTTGATTAATCTTAGTTATTCATATAAAGTAAAATAAGTAAATCCCTAAAGTATCCATTTACTAATCATACTAATTCTTAGTCAAGTCACACATAACAGTTTCACTGCATAATCTAAGTTTAAATTTAATTATAACAGTTGAAACTTATACAAGCAGGAAATTCATATTATAATTTTTTTTCTTTAAAATTATATTAATTTTTACTTGTAGTTGGCATCAATCAAGCTAAGGAAGAATTAATAAAAGCAGGTGTTACTCTGACTCCATGCATGTGGCGGTGTTTCTGAGTAAGTTGAGTTTCACTTTCAGAGTATTTAACAGTATTGTCTTGTAGCAGCAATATCCTCAATCATTATTCTGTGAACGGAACCAATTATGCAGACATGCTAGCAAAACTTGCAGCCAAAATTCATTTATAGAATTCTCCATATCAAAAGCTTAACACATGCTAAGTGTTAGTATGTTTGAGTAATTTCTGTATAACACTTTTAAAAGAGTGAACGATTAGAAAGAAACAAAATTAATTGGAACTCACTTTTTTTATGTTTATCTTTTATGAAAAAGTTCAGAGCCTTAATCTAACTTAATAGAAAATTTGTTATCTCTTAAATAATTAAGAATGCCATGAATTTTTATAAGCTTCAGATTGGTATCTTATCTTTTAAAAAACACATTTGGTCATTTGTATTTAAATTTGTGTCAATTTATTTTTTTTAAAGCGGTTATCGTTTTTAAGATGGAATTTTGGACTATTTTTAATTTATTTATATTGACCTGTATAAAAACTATGAAGCATAATTAATATTCAAACACAATATATAACTATACATTGTGAAATTCACATGAAATCTCACTTCCACAAACAACTTAAAAACAATAATATTTGATTTTATGAGCACCAAAACTGCTTGTTCTTGTAAAAATAAGTAATGAATCTTTTATTTTTATCAGAAAAAAAAAGAAATTTAGAAAAATAACATCTTAATATGATATTTATTTTAGTATATATATACCATCAAAAGAAATGAAATTAATCGAAGTATAATATATCTTTAGTGTTTTAACAAAAGAGAGGTTAACATTAAGATGACCAGTTTATAAATGGTGGGAGTGAAGTAGCATTTTTTTTAAAAAAAGAATTTAGTGATATAGCATATATTTAAGTAATTGAAAACTAATCATTTTTGCTAAAAGGATGGGTAATTTGACATTGAAAATATTACTAAATAGCTTTAACAGCATCAAATTCAGGGTACAAAACTATTATATATTTAAGGACTGTTATGCAAATTGACATTGGATTACATTACAGTGTTATTATAAATAAAGAGGTTAGTCAAACTTAATACTACATTTCTGATGTAATAACACGCAATTAGCAACTTTCCTAATTAATTATGCAGAATGTTATAGCTTTTATAGAAAAATATATGATATGTTCAACTTTAGTTGGAACATTCCAAATAAATACTATATCTTTCTTTTACCTAAATTGTACCCATATCATTGGATGCAAGAAAGACTTGTCAATTTTACCAAGATTTTTTTTTTCTGATTTGAGCTACTTTTAGAGACTTTTTCTGTTTCTGAGAACTAATATTCCCACTCACCCACTAAGTGAGGAGCCAATCTCATGGAATATATAGTTATGGAATCTGAATTCCCTTCAGTTGGATTAACACAGGACAACTCCTATAGTATAGCTTTCTTTAATAATCTCTCAGCCATGATTTTGTGGGGACTGCATGTACTGTTTCAATTCCAACTACCTAATGTTAAGAATCTCTTAATTAAAACAAATTCATAACATATTCTTATTGTTTTTTGATTACATCTTCTCGCTTCCGTCCTTTCAATGTAACAATTGAGCAACCAAAAGTCTCTAATTGATGTTACTTATAAGAGCTGGATTCGTTGCATTTCGTTTTGAAAATAGAGCCCTATTCTTTACAGTCAAACTGTTCTTGAATAAGAAAAGATCATAAACGAGTTGTGCAGTTTTCTGATGACATTTAATAATGATAATTGTTATTACAAGATCTAGACACCGTAACAATTCTTTATTGATATCAACTCCATTAGTTTCTTCTTAATTTTTAATTTCTCACAGTTGATATATATGATAAAGATACTTACAAAAAAAATATTTTGGTGTGAAACTCACTTCTCTTATATCAGAAATTAAGATTTATTGAAAAAGTACCTTATTCTCTTGTGTCTCATTATTATTTATAATGAAATTTATTTTATCATTAAAAAGATGTAAAATACATACAATTATATTTTTTTTCAAGAGAAAACATAAAACACAAAAAAATTTATTGTTATTAAAAAAATAGCACATAACCTGAGATATGTAATAATATCAGTCAACTTATTGACCTAGATGACCCGGCGGTAACTTGTCAAGGCCAAGAATAGTACAATAATATAATAATAAGACAAAACTTAAATATAATCTCATAATCTATATAATCTATAAGTATTTTTAACATTATTTTATTTTAATCTTTTATGATAGTCTTCGTTACATTATTATCAAAATAAACTATAATTTTAGTCGGATATAAATCGGTATATGAAAAATAGGTACAATAACTATATATAGGTTTTTTCCGTAAGTTTTGTCCATTAGTATATTGCATAACCACCACCATATTGGTCATGGAATTTAGATAGTGGGAAGACCCACTTGATCTGTTGCCATCATTTTCCTTTCAGATTTGATTTAGTTTGAACAGTTTAATGCCCTAATTAGTATGTGTCTAAAGCTTGAGAGGTGGCTTAATTAAACCCTATGGTTCCATCCCATAATTAATCATCATGATAACATCTCTTTCCGTCATTCTCATTCCTTGCCCTACAACTGCACATGCAAATGTTCCGTTATGTGCTAGTTATAGCCCCATTACTGAAAAGTACTTTTTATATTCTGAATGCCCTTTGGCCTTATTACAATTCGTGTAAATCCCAATTCGTGGTGTAAACGCTATGTATGATTAGTGGTTTTCAAAGATACCAACCATAATTCCACCAAAAGCCACCACGATATTTTGCAACAATAATGAGATGCTGTTTTGTTAATTTTGATTAGTTTGACTCACCCCAACTTTTTCCCAGTGAGAACCTGTTTCTGGGCAATCAAGTTGGTCATATGGCACCCAAATGAAAGAAAATAAAAATCCAAGAAAACCCTAAGAAATGACCACACGTGAAGAATCGTCCTAAGCCCTAAAAGGGAAAGTCCAAAAGGTTCCAAAGAGATATAAGTCTTCTCCAATGGCAGACCAGCAGTGTCCACATTCTGTGGCAGCTTATGTGGTCTCTGATTCCCAGCCATTGAAGGGGCCCAAGTGAGACATTATGAGGAAAGAAGGTATGGGGTGCTGACAGGTGTTGAACATAAATGGCTTTTTCTATCTTACTTTAATTAATGCAATCCTCACTTTTATTTCTCAAAGTTCTTCCATTTGCTAATGCATGTGTGCACCAGAAAAAGATAAGAAATGTGTGTTGAGGGATGCTCTTGATTTTCCTCTTCTTCTCCATGCTTCCTGACATGTTGCATCTTGTGAGAATATCCTTCTCCCATTGCAAAACACCCATATGATTCATAATCTTTATATAATAATATTGATGATGATCTTAATAGTTAATGCCTTTTAACCAAACTCTTCTTTCTTTCACTAGCAGTGCCCTGACAGTTGTATGATTACTCAGAGATCACTGGTCCACACATCAAAAAGATATGATCATAACTTGGCTTGCATGGATGAGAAAATGACCCATCAAGTTGAAAACTGGTCACACAATTGAAATCAATAAACTAAGGTCAATTGCAATATAAGCATGCAAACCATCCATTTCAATTCAAATAATGACGAGTGTAAAATTGCAAGGAGTGCAATGGTATGCAGACTCAAGAAATTGTATGTAGTTTGTTTAGAAAGAGACTTCGAACAACATCTTATAACCCATATTACAATTATTAACCAATTTTAGACGGGCAATAATTTTATTAAAATTGAACAATAATAATAAGATGAAACTATTCTTGTCTGAGTATATTTTAAAAGTATATATTACATCAATTTTCATTTATATAAACAAGATATTAAATAATTTTAAATTAACATGAGTTGTTGAAAATATAATATATGTAAATGAAGCTTTTAATCTAATAGTAAATCTTAAAAAAGTAATGATCTAATAAAAAGATACTGAAAGGTATAAAATTTGGTAAAAATTATGTCAATATAATTTGATCTCTTTTCTTTATTTATATGTACATAAAAGAAATATTACAAGATCACAAATGTCATTATTTTTTTTCAATAAAATAAGCTCTTAAAATGTAATATTATTGTTTTGAAAGGATTATTAATAGTAAATTAAGCTAGAGTACTTGAGATAATCCAATATGTTTATAAGCTAAAATTGTATATAAACAAGTTTGAAAATATTGGAGATGCAGAAAATAAAAACATATATCTATCCACTGATCTGATGAAAAGCATCCAAACATGCAGAAAAATCGTACTAAAATATAGCTCAGAAATACATTGAAAACACAACCGTGGGCCAATAATTGAAACACAAAAGAAGTTGTTCTTGTTTGGTCCTGTTGTAGTTCTAAATTGATCCAGCTATATCTCCATGGCAAGCCTTTGATCATAATATACTTCCTTTATATTTGCCTTTCAATCCAAACACCGATCAACACAAACAAGAGAGAAATTGCTGGTAGTAACTTAAATTCCGCCACTTTGCTTCAGTGCAACCAGATATTCAATAAGAGCAAATGACAAATGTTCATAACTAATGAGAATACAATTGCAGAATTCTAGTACAGATGATACCATCTACATTTTAGCACCAGGAGTAACATCTTCACACAGACAGGGACTCAGGGAGTTTAATACTTAAAGATTGTTTTAGTCATGTATGGTAGAAAAATTAAAAAAAAAAATTCAAGATGCACTTCTATGAACATATTGAAATATGATTGTACTTTTAATAAGTAAAAAAATATATTAAATAAGAAACATAAAAACACGACCTTAGACCTGTTATATATTCACAAACAATTTATTCAAACATTGTTTAATCAATGACTAAACTAATAAAACGGAATGCCTTCAATACTATAGGTTAATGAGTTCAAATTTTGACATCCTCTATATAATTAATTAATTTTCATCATTCCTTAACTTAATCTTTTCCTTTCAACTTGAGTTACTCATGGAGAGGAGATTGTCTAAAGGTACTTAATTTGTGAAATAGTTATCCAATACTTCATCTATCTTGATTACTATTTGATGATGATTGCTTCTTGTCTTGTTTGACCTCTTAATATTTTCTCCATCAAAGATCAATTTTAATATCACCAATGTTTCTTGCATATAGTGAACAAACTTGATAGATAAGTCCCAATAGTCCCAATAGGTATGTCAGTGTTGTTAAAATATTGTTAAAATATTACTATACATGCAGCTGCTAATATCAAATGAAAATCAGGAATATCAAACGAAAATCAGGAATATTAAATGAAAATTAGGAAGTGTCTACAATCTACATTATAGTTCTAATATGATATTGTAAGCATTTATATGTTACGTTAACGGAGTGTTCTTAGACACTTTAGCAACAATGATATATTCAGATTAGGAAAACATTACTCTAGATTTTTTACAATTCAATTCAGTTGTGTTAAACTCCATACTTATTTATTATCTACCTTCCTTTTATTGAAAATAACCATGTTTCTATGATTCCAAATTTCCTAAATAATTGCAATTCACATGTCTTTCCTGATAATGTTCTGTTTGTTAGTTAAACTCATGATGTATAAACGTTGAAAGTTAGTCGTGTGGGTTGATTATGATCATTGAACTTACATCCACCCAACTATAACACTTCTTATATAACTTTTTTAGCTATTTTGCAATCAACACTAGTACAAAATACACATTTAACGTCTGTCTTCAATGACGGTTAAAAGGAAAAACGACATTATCCAAAACGCGGTGGCTTTTTTGTAAATAAATGAACAACATAACGTCGGTTACAGAAAAAAAACCGCCATTGAATTCCCACTTAAGCTTTAAAATTCAAAAATTTAAAATTTTAAAATGGCGCTGATGCACCACGTCGGTTAATATGTCCTAACCGACGTGGTGAAGTCTCCCATGACGTCGGTCTGGACCACGTAACTGACGTCATGGTAACTTTGTTACTGAAATAAAAAAGGAGGGTAAAATTAGGGTACGTACCACGTCGGTTGGGAGCCCATAACGGACGTGGTGCTCTCAGTTTTACCCCCCAGCGCGTTTTCACTTTCACTTTTATGCTTCCTGAACTTTTTGCGCCTTCTTCCTACACTGTTCCGGCGGCTTTCTTCCTCGTTTGCGACCTCCATTTCGTCCTCATTCAACTCCATTTCACTCTTTCTCCATCATAAAGGTTGGTAGCTACATTTTGACCGTTTCATTTTCGTTTTCAAGCTCGGTTTGTTTT